>Ga0247757_10000228_pt1 | contig 46945 bp, 31 predicted proteins | sample UWRJL126311R4_FD_180929 | JGI IMG/M metagenome (GOLD analysis project Ga0247757, IMG submission 180929) | Plant litter microbial communities from Arlington Agricultural Research Station in Wisconsin, United States - UWRJ-L126-311R-4 | ecosystem: Environmental > Terrestrial > Plant litter >... | reverse complement strand
TGCGCCCGCGGCTCCACGCCCCGCCCCCCCCGCTGCGCTCCCGCCTTCGGTGCCCGCGCCGGTCGCGCCTTCGACCCCGGCGCCGTTTAGTGATCTGCCCTCGGCGCCGCTGCCGTTCGATGATCTGCCCGCGATGCCCTCGGCGTTCGATGATCTGCCCCCGACGCCTTTGGCGTTCGATGATCTGCCCGCGACGCCCTCGGCGTTCGACGATCTTCCGCTGCCGGCGTCGCCCGCGCAGGCCCGTCCTTCCGCACCCCTTTCGCTCGATCTGGATTTGGATCTGCCCGCCCCGGGCGGAGCGATGCGTGCTCCCTCGGCGCGGTCGTCGTCGTCGGGTCTCGATTTGGATCTGCCGACGGTCGGCTCGCGCAGCGCGTCGGGCGTGGACTTGCCGTCGGTGAGCCCACGCTCTGGCACTCCGAATGCCGGCGCGGGTTTGCCCGCGCCGGTCGGTGTCGGCTTACCCGCTCGCGCCGGCTTCGGCGAAGTCGGCTTGCCTTCGGTGCCCGCGGGACTGCCCGAAGTGAGTCGTGGCGCGCCCGCTCGCGGTCCAGTCGAACTGCCGTCGCTCGGTGGTCGCCGAGCCTCGAGCGCGGGCTTCGAGTTGGACGACGGCTTGCCGCTCGTGGGCGGTCACATGCCGGCTCTGGGCGGTGTCGATTTGCCCGCACTCGGCGGCAATCTGCCCGTGTTCCAAGCATCGGGTCTGCCGAGCCCTTCGACGAGCGGTTTGCCCGCCGTGGGCGGTCCCGGTTTGCCCTCCACGCCTCCGCACTACGACGCACTCGATCTCGACGTCGACAAAGCGCCCAGTCTGCCCCCGGACTTCGGCCTCGAGCCCGTGCAAGTGCCGAGTTTGCGCGCGTCGCGACCTGAGTTCGGCGATCTCGAGTTGCCTCTGGGGGGCCCCCCGAGTGTTCCACCCGCGCGCGGCAGCTTCGGTTCGGTGGGCGAGGAGGCGGATCTATTCGGCGATGCGGCGCCGAGCATTCCGGGGCCGCGTGCGCCGCAAGCGCGCGCGGCCGCGGCCGAAGCGATCGTGCGTCAATCGGGCGGCGGTACCGCCTACGGCGAGGTCAACCTCGGGGACGAAGGCGGCGAAGCCGAAGTTCCGCTCGAAGCGGGCCCGCCCGCTGCCCGCCGCGATGAAGACATGGAGTTCGGCGCGATCCCGCAAGAGGATCAGCCGCGCCCCGGTGCCGCTGCCGCTGCCGCTGCTACCGCCCAAGTGGCGATGCCCGCGGGCCGCGGTGCACTGAAGATCCCGAAGGCCAAGCGCAAGCTCAACCTGAAGCTATACGGCGGGGTTCTGGTGTTGTTCGTGGGCGGCGCGGCGCTCGCGCTCGTGCCCTCGGTCGGTCCCTTCGGCTCGTACCTGGTGATCGATAAACTGAAAGCGGGTGAGTACGCGCAGCTGATCACGCGCACGGTGACTCAGGCGCGCACCGCCATGGCCACCGATACCTACCCCGCCGCCAAACGAGCGATCGCCGCCGCCGAAGCGTCGCGTACCTCGGCCAAGCGCGTGCGTGAGTTGCCGGCGTACGCGGCATTCACCGCGTTCGCGGAAGAGCTTCGCTTCGGCTCCGATCCGGCGATTCACGCTCGGGCCACGGTGCTGCTCGAAGAACTCGCCGAGCACCCGAACACGCCCTACGTCGCGCTCGCGCGCTGCGCGCGCGCCGCGGCCGAAGGGCAGATAGCGCGCGCGAAGCAACTCTTCGACGGCCTCCCCAAAGCCGCGGGTGACGCGGATCAAGCCTTTTTGCACGGCGAAATCGCGTTGCGCGCCGGAGATCCCAAAGCCGCGATCGCGGCCTGGAAACAGGCGTTGAGCGTGCAGAAGAGCCCGCGCAGCGCCTTCGGCTTGGCGCGCGCCAGCTACGCTGCCGGCGACGCGACCGCGGCCGCCGCGGCCGCCAAGCAGACGCTCACGCAAAATCCGGAGCACGTCGGCGCCCGCATTCTGCTCGCGCGCATCGGCAGTGCCACGCGCAGCGGTGAAGCGGAGGCGCTCGCCTTGCTGGGGGCGGTGACCAAGGACCCGTCCGCGGCCAGCCAGGACGAGCTCGTGAACGCGCAGACCTTGCTGGGCGACATTCACCTCGCGCGCTCGCGCATGTCGCTCGCCGAAGCCGCCTATAGTGAGGCGCTGAAGATCAATCCCAAGGCAGCCCGCGCGCTGAACGGTTTGGGCGATGCGCTGTATCGCGCCGGGCGTTTCTCGGAAGCGCAAGCCCGCTTCGAGGCGAGCACCCAGGCCGATCCCGACGATCTTTCCGCCAAAATCGGCGTGGCCAAGGCCAAGCTCGCGCTCGAACGCGTCGAAGACGCGAGTCAAAACCTGAAGAAATTGCGCGACACGTACCCGCAATCACTGGCGGTGGCGTACTGGTACGGGCGCGCGCTGGAGGCCGCGGGCAACCGCACTGCCGCCGAGGCCACCTATCGCAGCGCGCTCAAGGCCCCGAGTGCCGATCCGCAAACGGTGGACTTGTACATCGCGCTCGCGTTGCTACTGAGCCAACAAGGTCAGAACGACGAAGCTCAGAAGACGCTCGCCGATGCGCGCGCGAAATTGCCGGACGTGGCCGGCATCCACAAAGCGCTCGGCGACGTCTTGCTCTCGCAGGGCCGCTACCCGCAGGCGACCGCGGAGTTTCGCCAAGCGCTCGAGCTCGATGGCGAAGATCTCGGCGCGCGCTTCCGGCTCGGCGTCGCTCAGCGCCGCGACACCAAATTCGAGGACGCGAGCAAAACGTTCGACGAAGTGGCGGCGGTCGACAAAGACTACCCGGGGCTAGCCCTCGAACGCGGGCTGTTGTTCGAAGCCTCCGGCCACACCGAGGACGCGCTCAAGGAGTACGAGAGCGCGTTGGCCAAAGCGCCCAAGGATCCGGACCTGATGCTGCGCGTCGGCTGCGGCAAAGTCTCCGCCGGGCGCGCCAAGCAAGCCGAAGAACTGTTACGCAAGGTGCTCTCCGAGCGCCCGAATTCGGCCGAAACCAACCATTGCTTGGGTCGCGCGTTGCTGCTCGAAGGCACACGCTTGGCCGAAGCGCTGCGCCTGCTCGAACGCGCGGTGGAGCTCGACGCGAATCGCGCCGAGTACCAGCTGTACGCCGGCTGGGCCGCGAACGACGCGGGCAACGTACCCAAAGCCGAGCGCGCGCTAGCCGAAGCCCTGCGCCTCGATCAAGGCCTGGCCGACGCTTTCTGGCAACGCGGCGTCCTGCGCCAACGTCAAGGCGCCGCGCGCGACGCGATCGCCGACTTGACGAAGGCGCTCGAACTACGTCCGAGCCGCTACGAAGCGCACGCCTCGCTGGCCGACGCGTACTACGATCTCGGCAAAGAGCCGCAAGCCCTCGCCGAGTGGCAGCAAGCCATCCAAGCTCAGCCAAGCAACGCCACTTGGCGCTTCCGCTACGGCAAACTGCTGGCCGCGAATCACCAAACCGAGCCCTCCCGCGAGCAACTCGGCAAAGCGCTCGAACTCGCGGCCAGCGAAGATCCGCCGCCGCGCTGGGCGTGGGAAGCCCACAACCTGCTCGCCCGCGCAATTGGCCTCAGACCCGACGCGGTAAAGCACTGGGAAGAATTCCTCCGCCTCGGCCCACGCGACTCACCGTACCGAGTCGAAGCCAAAGCCTCACTGCAGAAACTGGGTCATCCCTGGTCGGGTGACTGAGTCGGTACGCGCTTCTCGTCTCGAACGTGAACGTGAACGTGAACGAATCCGGGAGCCGAGCAGGGGGCGATCGCGGCCCCGCATCGCACCTCTCGTCGCGCCCCGGTTCCCAGCGCGTACGGCTCCCAGATTGAATCGCCAAAACGCGAGCCGAGCCGCGAGCAAGAATTGGGTTCGCGCGTGCCGGCGTTGCTCGTCAGAGTAACGTCGTTGCCGAGCGAGCCGCGCGCACACGAGCGCTCAGCGCACGTGTCCGCGGGCCGAAGTCTCAACGACGCTCAGCCGGCCCCAATTGGGCGGTTAATCCGCCGCGGGGGCCGCGTCGCGACGCCGAAGGCTGAGCCGGGCGCGGGAGCCCTCGTGACCATCAATCCCCAGTTGAAGAGAGGGAGATCGGGCACGACCACGGGCACGTTACGTTCACGTTCGAGCGAGGGAAGCGACGCGGGCTCGTTCACATTCACGTTCACGTTCACGTTCACGTTCACGTTCACGTTCACGTTCGAAGAGTGACGCTACGCGGCTCGTTCACGGTTCACGTTCACGTTCACGTTCACGTTCACGTTCACGTTTGGAGAGGGACGCCACGCGGGCACGTTACGTTCACGTTCGAGCGAGGGAAGCTACGCGGGCACGTTCACGTTCGAGCCAGGCGCACGCGGGCTCGTTCACGCGCAGTCGAGACAAAACGCAGAAGGCCGCCCGAGTTTCCTCGGACGGCCTGTTGCTTCGTGCTTTCGGGTTACTTCGCGGCGACCGGCGCGGGGGGCGTCGGGCCGACTACGAAATGGTACTCGAAGGTGCCGTCACCCGGGTTTGCGTCCGGGGGATCGAGCTTCAGACCTTCGAGCGATTTCACCACGCACTGCGTGAGGATTTCGGGCGCTTGGGTCTTGGCTGCGTCGGCGGAGACATTGCTCAGGGCGCCCGTCTCGGCTTCGACGGTGAAGTGCACCGTCACGGTGCCTGCCAGATCGTTTTTGCCTTTGAGGGCTTCGTCGTAGCAGGTCTTGATGTCTGCGCTCTTCGACTCGAGCAGCGTCTGGGTGGCGTCGCGGTACTCGTCGGGGCTGCGCGCGTGGAACGAGCAGCCGGCAGCGAGCGCCAGCAACATGAACATACCGAAGGACTTCGTCATCAGGGTTTCTCCGAATCTAAAGGCTGGGGTTCTGATCACTTGCCCGACCCGGCGGGGGCAGGGGTCGCCTTGGGAGCAGGCGTCGCGGGAGCCTTGGGAGCGGGCGTCGCGGGGGCCTTGGGGGCCTCCGCCTTGGCAGCCGGAGCTTTGAGTCCCGGCGGCTTGGGCTGAGCCGGCTTCTTCTCTTCGGCCTTCTTCTCGGCGTCGGTCGGAGCCGTGGGCTCCTCCTTCTTCACTTCCGAGGTCTTTTCCTCGAGCACCTTCTCTTTGCCGGTCTTGGGGTCGATTTCGACCTTCTTCGACGTCACGGCCTGCTCGATGATGTTGAACTCGACGCGGCGATTCTTCTCTTTGCCCTCTTCGGTCGCGTTGTCGGCGATCGGCTTGCTCGAACCGAAGCCCTGGGCAACCAAGCGCTCTTTCTCGATGCCGTGGTCGACCAAATATTTCATGACGGCCTTGGCGCGCGCGTCAGACAGCTTGAGGTTCAGGTTCTTGTCGCCTTCGGAGCTCGCGTGGCCTTCGATCCGGATCTTCTTGGCGTTGGTCGCCTTCTTGATCACGCCCGCGATTTCGTCGAGCAAGCTGAACGAGGCCTCCAAGATCGTGGCCTTGTTGACCGCGAACTGGATCTTCTCGTGGATCTCGATCGAGTTGTCGCGCAGCTCGACGCGTGGCGGCGGCTCCGGCGGCGGGGGAGGCGGCGGCGGCGGGGGAGGCGGCGGCGGCGGGGGAGGCGGCGGGGTGCCCGTGACGGATAGGGCTTGCGTGCCCTGAAACGCCACCGTGCCACCACAGCCTGCAACTAAGACCGCTCCGGAGAGCAGAATGACCTGTGAGATGTACTTCTTGCTCATGCCAAACCTCATCGTCGACTCCCCTGGTAAGCACCAGTCGAAGGGAAAGCCCTACTATCGAGGCGGTACTGTAGTCACCCTTGGCTGGCGGCCGTCAAGCGGGTGCGCTCGGCGCGCGCGGCGGGTGCGCGCGGCGAGCGCGCCGAGCGCGGCGGGTGCGCGCGGCGAGCGCGCCGAGCGCGGCGGGTGCGCGCGGCGAGCGCGCCGAGCGCGGCGAGAGCACCCGTGGGGTGTAGTCTCGGCTGAACGGCCGGCGTAAAGGACGTGCGGCGCTTCGCGCGCGATTTGGAGACTCGCGTTTGCGCACGCTCGGCTGGTGATCGCTTGGCCGCCCGCGCTTCGCCCCCGCAAAGCACGCGCGTGTTCGGTCCGCTTTTTGTAGGTCTCCATCTCGTTCGCAGATCGTGATCGGATCGTGCCAACGTCGGCTGACCTCGACGCATTTCCGGGCCGCCGGCTGAGCTGCTTGGCGCGCGCTGGGGCGCGAAGCGTGCGGCGCTTTGCGCGCACCGAAGTTTGTGGGCCGCGTCGTATTACTCCGCACGCTACGCCGGAGTGGGCATGCGGCTGACGTGCTTGGCGCGCGCGCTCTCTTCTCCCGCGTTAGCGTCGAGCGGAGTCGTACGACGCGGCCCGCAAATCAGGTGCTAGCGAAGCGACGCACGCTTCGCGCCGGGCGCGCGGGAAGGGGTACAGCCGCATGCCCGGAACCAAAACGAGCGAGAAGTCTTGGAAGACCAGATCACACTCTGCGAATGAGGCTAGGCCCACGAGATCGGACCGAACAGGCGTGTGCTGTCCGTGGGCTTCAGCGCGGGTGGCCCAGCGCCCCCGTCCGAGCGTGCGCCAGCGAGAGTCTCCTGCCGCGCGCCGCAGGCGCCGCGCGTCCCCACAAAAAGGCGCGACGCCCGGCACGAGCTAACTCGAACACCGGGCGTCGATGCGCCGCGAAGCGTCAGCTCAGCTGTCGATGAAGCTCTTCAGCTGCTTCGAACGGCTCGGGTGACGCAGCTTGCGCAGGGCCTTGGCTTCGATCTGACGGATGCGTTCGCGCGTCACTTCGAAGTCTTGACCGACTTCTTCGAGCGTGTGGTCGCTCTTTTCGCCGATGCCGAAGCGCATGCGCAGCACTTTTTCTTCACGCGGGGTGAGCGTCTTCAGCACGCGCCGCGTTTGCTCGCTCAAGTTCATGTTGATCACGGCCTCGGCCGGGCTCACCACGCTCTTGTCTTCGATGAAGTCGCCCAAGTGGCTGTCCTCTTCCTCGCCGATCGGAGTCTCGAGGCTGATCGGCTCTTTGGCGATCTTCAGGACCTTGCGCACCTTGTCGAGCGGCAGCTCCATCTTCTCCGCGATCTCTTCCGGCGTTGGCTCGCGGCCGAACTCCTGAACGAGGTAGCGCGAAGTGCGGATGAGTTTGTTGATCGTCTCGATCATGTGCACCGGAATACGGATGGTGCGAGCCTGATCGGCGATGGCGCGGGTGATCGCTTGGCGGATCCACCAGGTGGCGTAGGTGCTGAACTTGTAGCCGCGCTTGTACTCGAACTTGTCGACGGCTTTCATCAAGCCGATGTTGCCTTCTTGGATCAGATCCAAGAACTGCAAGCCGCGGTTCGTGTACTTTTTGGCGATCGAGACCACCAGGCGCAAGTTGGCTTCGACGAGCTCGGCCTTGGCCTTCTCGGCCTTGCGCTCGCCCATGCGGATCGACGTGTACGTCCGCAGCATCTCGTTGACGTCGATCTTGAGCTCTTCTTCGACCTTCTTGACGCCCTTCTGAGCGTTCTTGAGGGCCTCGTCCATGATCTCGAGCTCGGTCACTTCGACGCCGAGCTTCTTCGCTAGGTCGGCCTCGGCGGCGGGGTCGTCCTTGGCGTCGCGGATCATCCGCTTCAAGTCGGCCTTGCTCGTGCCGGTGATCTTCTCGAGTTCGAACACCTTGCCCTGGGCGCGGTGCACGCGGTCGATCATCGCCTTCAACTTGGAGACGATCTTGTCGATCGTCTTCTTGTTCAGGCGCATCTCTTGGAGCGTCTTGACGAGCTCCTTCTTGCCTTCCGAAAGCTCCTTGTCGATCGCCTTGCGGCGTACGTCGGCGGCGCCCTTGCGCTCTTCGAGCAGCTCTTGGTTCTTCTTGTCCGAGCGCTTCACCTTGTCGATCAAGCGAATGATGCGGCGGTCCGCCTCTTCCTCGTCGAACTCGTGCTCTTCGTCTTCCGCGTCGCGGACGATGTCCTTCACGCGGATCTTGTGGTTACGCAGGCGCTCACCGATGTCGATGATCTCTCGCACGGCCACGGGGCTCGAGAGAATGGCGGAGAGGATCTCGTTTTCGCCTTCTTCGATGCGCTTGGCGATCTCGACTTCACCCTCGCGGGTGAGCAGGGCCACGCTGCCCATCTTCCGCAGGTACATGCGGACGGGGTCGTTCGACTTGTAGTACTCGTCGTCGCTGCCGGTGCGGGCAGGTGTGGAAGAGGAAGGCGCGGCCGGCGCGGGGCCGTCGTCCTCGCCATCGCCGCCGCCTTTGGCCTTGGTCTTGGGCGGCGCGTCTTCTTCCGAGCCGCGGTGCGGCGCGATCTTGATGTTGCTGGCGTCGTCGACGACTTCGATCTCCTCGTCGTCGAGCGCGGACAGCACGTCGTCCATCTGGTCGGGACCTACGTCCTCGCCAGGCAACGCTTCGTGCACGTCGTCGTACGTCAGAAAGCCTTTGGTCTTGCCGAGCGTGATCAGCTGCTCTTTGGCTTTACCATTGGCTTTCGCGGGCGGCGGAAACGACGAGCTGATTTCCTCGTCGTCGTCGTCGTCGTCATCGTCGTCATCGGAACCCTTGGCCTGCGCGGGGGCGGAGCCATTTTTGGCTGCCTTGCCAGCAGCCGGCTTCGGCTTCTGTTTAGCCGGTACCGGCTTCGATGCGGCCGCGACTGGCGCGCCCTTCTTGGAGGAAAGTTCCGACTTTTTGGATCCCACAAGAACCTCTCTCTATGCACGGCCGCGTTGTAGGTTGCGGCGCGCGTTCTCAAATTTTTCGTGGAGCAGATTGTTCTGCGCCTCGACGTTGCCTTGCCTGTCAGCTTGCGCGAGCTCTCCGAGTACGACGGAGGTCATTTGCTTTTGCTCGAGCTTATTCAACTTCGAAATGTTCCCAGTCAGCTCGGTTCGAGCCGCCTCCAGCGTTTCATGCCGGGGCGCTGCCAGGCGAGCGAGGGCGAATGGATGGATCGATGCGGCCAGCTTCGCAAGCACTTGTTCGGGAATGATGCTGTTACCAGCACGCGTCTGACGCACCGCGGCAACCGCGCGTGCCACGTCACCCTCCAGCAAGGCCACAGCTTCGAACGCTTCGTCGCTGTCCAAGAGCTCGGGAAAATCCATCATTATGCCGAGAATTTCGCGGCCAATCGACTCGCGCTGATCGCGGGAGCGCGCGCGATCCGGCGGAGCCGACTGCTGGGCCGACCCACTATCGACCGCTCCGATGCTGCGCTGAATTTCACGCGCGTTGGCGTCGAGCAGCTGCTTGTCTTGGCGGAAGTTGAGCGCGCCCGCGACGCGATCGGCGTAGTTCTGCCCGAGCAAGCGCGCCGTGGGGTCCGGCTCCTCACGGATTAGCTCCTGCACTTCTTGGCGAATCGCGATGCGTTCACGCGCGTCGGCGCCGTATGCGCGGTCGAGCGTGGTGTCGATCAGGTACTCGAGCATGCCGCGCGCGGCCTTCAGCACCCGTTGAATCCCTTCACCGCCCTGGCGACGCACGAGATCGTCCGGATCGGTCTTGTCCGGCAAGGACGCGACCTTCACGCGCAAGCCGGCCGCGTTGCTCGGTGCGCGCGACGCTTCCACCGCGCGCCGGCCGGCGGCGTCGCCGTCGAACAAGAGCACGATCTCTTTCGTGAAGCGGCCGATCTGACGCGCTTGCTCTTCCGTGAACGCGGTACCGAGAGGAGCCACCACCTGCTTGATGCCGCGGGCGTGCAAACTCATCACATCGAAGTTGCCTTCGACCACCACGCAGCTCTCGCCGGAGCGCAGCGCTTGGCGCGCTTGGTACAGGCCGAACACCGTTTCGCGCTTTTTGTAGATCGGTGACTCGGGCGAGTTCACGTACTTCGCGGGCGCTTCCGCGCCGGGCTGCAGAGTGGACTCGATGCCCAGCTCGGCGAGCTCGCTCGGCTCGGGCTCGCTCAAGGCGCGGCCGCTGAACGCCACCACTCGCCCCTGCAAATCCAGCACCGCGAACATCAGGCGATGTCGAAAGCGATCGTAATAGCCGACGCCCGTTTTGCGCGGCACGATCACGCCAATCTTCTCCGCGGCGCCGGCGCTGAAGCCGGCGGAGGCGAGGTGCTTCGCCAAGCCGTCCCAGCCATACGGCGCGTAGCCGATGCGGAAAGACTGCAGCGCATCGGCGACCGGTCCCGTCGCACTGTCGGCGCTGAGCCCACGGCGATCGAGCTCGGCGAGCCCATGACCGCCGAGCGGGTGTTCACGCAGCATCAGCTCGAAGTAGTGAGCGGCCGCGTTGCCAACGTCGTACAGCTCTTGCTGACGGCGGCGAACCTCGGCCTGTTGCTTGCGCTCCGGCTCCGAGCTCGTCTCGACGATTTGAATGCCCGCGCGGTCGCACAGCTCGCGCACGGCCTCACTGAACTCGAGCCCCTCGATGCGCTGCACGAACTTGATCGCGTCGCCCGACTCGTGACAACCGAAGCAATAATAAAATCCGCGCTCCGCGTTGACGTGGAAGCTCGGCGTCTTCTCTTTGTGGAAAGGACACACGCCGACATGGCTGCGACCGCGCTTCTGCAGCCTGACGGTTTGGCCGATCAGCTCTACGATCCCAATCTCCCGCCGCACGCGGTCGAGGGTCTCCTGTCCGATCACGGGAGTTCACATACTCCAAATCGGGAGCGACGACAGGTCACGCACGTCAGAAAGATTACGTTTTTGTGGCGTTATTCCCGAGCACTTTCGGCTGACTTGGCATTGACTGAACACGCGGTCAGTGTACTATCAAAGCTGGCAATGCGCCCGTTACCAGTCAGAAACCCGCCGAATCCGTGGCGCAAAGAGCTGGTCAGCTACCTGGATTCGGACCCGTCGGAAGCGTCCAAGGTCGAGCTCACCGTCTTTCAGGACCAAACCAAACAGATCCTCTCGGACAACGATAGTCCGGATCTCGGTTTCAAGTTCAGCGTCAATCCATACCGTGGCTGTTTGCACGGCTGCGCCTATTGCTACGCGCGCCCCTCCCACGAGTACCTCGGCTTCGGGGCGGGCGCTGATTTCGAACGTAAAATCGTGGTCAAGCTGCGGGCCGCCGAGCTCCTACGTGAAGCGTTCGAGAAGCCCAGCTGGCACGGTGAGCTCATCCTCTTCAGTGGCAATACGGATTGCTATCAACCGCTCGAGTCCACCTACGGCCTCACGCGCGCGTGCCTCGCGGTCTGTCTCGACTACCTGAACCCGCTGCACGTCATCACCAAGTCCGCGCTCATCGAGCGTGATGCCGACGTCTTGGCGGCGCTCGCCGCGCGCGGCAGTGCCTCGGTCACGATCACGATTCCTTTTTGGGATCCGGCCACTGCGCGTGCACTCGAGCCCCTCGTGCCCACACCCAAACGGAGAATGGAGACCGTACGTCGGCTGACCGCGAGCGGCATCCCGGTCTCCGTCAACATCGCGCCGCTCATCCCGGGCCTGAGCGACCGTGACATCGTGCACATTCTGGAGGCCGCGCGTGACGCCGGCGCCGTGGGCGCAGCCATGATTCCCCTGCGTCTACCCGGCAGTGTCGAACCCGTGTTCGTCGAACGCCTGCGCGAAGCCCTGCCGCTCAGCGCAGAAAAGGTGCTGGCCCGCGTGCGTGAAATGCGCGGCGGCAAGCTGAACGACCCACGCTTCGGCAGCCGCATGCAGGGTGACGGCCCGTACATCGAGGCCGTGCGCTTGCTCTTCGATCAAACCGCGCGCCGCCTGGGCCTCAAGGCGCGCGAGATGAACGCGCAAGACGGCATCAATGACGAGCGCCCGTCGCTCGAAACCACGTTCCGTCGTCCGACGGACAAGGGCGGGCAGCTACGCCTATTTTGAGCGCCGCGCGTCGAGCGGGGGAGGGCAGAGGTTTTTGATGGTCATGCGGCTCGGCGATCGACGTGGCGCTGCCGCTATCGGAAGTTTATCGCAATCCGTTCGGCGACGTGGCCTGACCGAAGGGACGGCGAACCTAGCGCGGCGCCCGCGCCGCGCTGACCGCCGCTCCAACAAAAAGCCGGCTCTGGGTCGCCCCAGGCCGGCTTTCTTCATTCTGCCTGCGGACCGGTTACTTGACGCTGATGCAGAACTTGTCGGTCTTGAGGTTGCTGACGCCGCTCCAGACCTCGAAGCCCGCGAACACATTGGTGAGGTACAGGTTGTTGTTGATCACGGGCGTGCTCTGAGCCGTGGAGGTGCGGGTCTTCGCGTCGGTGATGAAGTCGTTGAGATCGAACGCCCACTCGTTGAGGGTGGTGGTCGCCACGTAGCTGATGATCGGCCGACCTTCGAACTGCTGTGAAACGTAGGTGTTGAAGGCCTTGTTGTTGATCGTCGCCACACCCCCCGAGTGCCCTTCGCCTTCGCCTTCTGCGAATACTTCGCTCGTCTTGTGGAACCAGACCATGAGGAAAGAGCGAGTGCCGGGGCCCGCATCGCCCGCACCAGGTGCGAACCAGACGTCGTAGGCGGCGTTGAACTGCGTTCCGGTACCCGACCAGCGCCAGGCGGTGGGAATGTCCGTCAGGCTCATCACTTGCTTGGCGAGATTGCTGCCCGTGGTGGCCTGCCCGTTGCCACCGGCAGAGCCGATGAAGAGGGACGGATAGCCCATGGGGGCGCCGCTCGTGGGTGCGCTACCGGTGAAGTTGGTGATGCTGAACGAGGGGCCGTTGTAAGCGATGTCGTACTGGCCACCCGAGCCGAAGATGTTGTTCTGAACGTTGATCACGGGCGAGCCCGTGTTGGTCGCCACGCGCGCGTACTTGTTGCTGCTGCCGAGCGTACCGGACACCGCGCTGCCGCTCACGGCCGCGCTCAGATCGCAACCCGCGCCAGTCGAGCCGCTGGCGTCCGTTTCTGCAATCGAGTTGATACAAAAGTCGAAGTTTACGTCGGTCGCCGTGCTCGGCACCTGCACGATGGTTTGGGCGAGGGGCGTCACGCCGTCGTAAGCGACACCGTCGCCACCCGGCCAACATTCGGTGTTGAACGAAGCCCAGGGCACGAAGATCTTCTCGCCCCCAGTGCCGATTTCGGCGCACCAGCGGTGCGCGGCGTTCGTCTCACCGTCGGCGGCTTGAATTTGCAGGCGCAGCTGCGCGGTCGCGTTCGCCTTGATGTTGACGGTCACACCCGCTTTGCTGGGCGTGACCGTGCCGAGCGGCGCGTCTTTGATCTTTTCTTGATTCAGGTTCCAGCCGACCATCGCTCCGTTCGAGCCATCCGCGACACCCTTGACGGTGCCTTTGGCGCACACCGGCCAATCGGCGACGCCCGCAAAGTTGGCGGGGGTGACCGTGCCACCCACGCCAAAGGTCGCGGTCCAGGCGAAGCCCTTCCACGTGCCCGCCGTGAAGTAGCCGGTGATCGGACCATCGGTCGAGCCGCCGCCCGCGCCCGCGGTGCTGCCGCCGCCTTGGGCGGAGCCGCCGGCGACTCCGCCCGTGATGCCACCGCCTGCGCCGTTGCCGATGCCCGCGACACCGGTGCCGGTGCTGCCGGCCGTGGACGTACTGCCACCCGCGGCCGTGCTACCGGCGGTTCCGGTACTGCCGGCGGCTCCGGTTCGGCCAGCCGTGCCGGTGTTGTTGCCTCCGGACGAGCCGTCTGACGAGCAAGCGGCGGCGAGGGTGGAAATCGCAGCGAAGAAAAGGATGGTGGGGTATCGCCTCGTGGGCACGGGTCTCTCCTCGGTAAAAATCGACGGTCGCAAGCGTCGCATGGGTCAGCGACTCGTCAAGGAGAGAACCGTGAGAATTGGGCGGACACGCGCGCGCGGTTTTTCATCCGCCGCGCTCAGCGCGCGAGGCATGGATTAGATGACTGCCAAACGCATCAGCGGGTACTAAATCTCTCAACCGGTGCTCGAAACCTCAACGGGTACTCAAAAATGCGAGCGGGCGCCCTTGCCGCCGAAGGCTGGGACGGGCGCGACGTATTGACCGACCATCAAAATCACATTCGTGACGGGCGCACCCGTATCGGGCAGCATCAGGCGGGATGACGCCACTCACCGCTCGCGGCTCCGCCAAGCGCCAAGCGTTCCGACGATTACACGAAGCGGGCTGCTTCATGCTGCCCAATCCCTGGGACGTGGGCAGCGCTCGCTATTTGCAGAGCCTCGGCTTCGAAGCGTTGGCCACGAGTAGCGCCGGGTTCGCGTGGTCTCGGGGTCGCGCGGACGGCCGGTTAACGCGCGACGAGGTCCTGGCGCACTTGAAAGAGCTCGCGCAGGCGACGGACCTTCCGCTCAATGCAGACTTCGAGAACGGCTTTGGCGCCGACGCCGAGCAGGTGCAGCAAAGTGTGCGGCTCGCGCTGGACACCGGCGTTGCGGGGCTTTCGATCGAAGACTCCAGCGGCGACGCTTCGAATCCGGTCTTCGAGCTCGAGACGGCGGTTCGTCGAGTACGTGCCGCGCGTGCAGCAATCGACGACGCTGGCGGCGAAACCGTGCTCGTGGGTCGAGCCGAGAATTTCTTCTTGGGAAGGCCCGATCTCGAGGACACGATTGCCCGGCTCAAAGCCTACGCCGAGGCCGGCGCGGACTGCTTGTACGCGCCCGGCATTCGCACGCGCGAAGACATCGGGGCCGTGGTTGCCGCGGTCGCGCCCAAGCCCGTGAACGTGCTCGTTGGTTGGCCGAGCGAGCTCACGTTGGCCGAACTCGGCGAGCTCGGAGTTCGACGCGTCAGCGTGGGTGGAGCATTGGCTCGCAGCGCCTGGGGCGGGCTGACGCGCGCCGCGGCGGCACTGGCGGCCGGGCGTTTCGATGAGTTCGCTCACGCCGCGTCGGGGCAAGAGTTGAATGCCCTATTCGGTCAGGAGCCTTCTCGTTAGCAGAGCGCGGTCAATCAGGGCGCGTTTTGCTATTCCGGCGCCGTGCCGCCATCAACGCCAGTCGCGCTGTTTGGGCAATTCACCGGGTTCGAACAACGGATTGGCGGCGGGGGGTGGCGCGCCGGGATCGTAAGGGCCGTTCCAGGCGAGCGTGAAGCTCGTCGTGGCGCGCAGCGCGTGGCGCCCGCGTTCGAGGAAGAGCACGTCTCCGCCGCGAATCGCGCGCTCGTCGAGCGTTCCCGCGTCGCCCGAGCTGCCCACTCGGTAACGCCCCCCGCGCTGGATCTCGACGTGGTGATTGCCGGGCGAGAGCGATTGCCCGAGCGTCCACACGTCGTCCGAGAAGCGCACGTAGTGCTGCCGATACGCCTGCCAGTCTGCGCGATCGAGGAAGCTCCAGCGGTAAACGTTGATCGCGACGGGCGGCCACACGCGGGCGATGATCTGGCGCACGGGCTCGCGCTCCCCCGCGTGATACGCCGGCATATACAGCGAGTGCACGACCCAGTCCTTGGCCACGGGCGGTCGCGAGAGCACGAGGCCGCACAAATCGAGCACCGGCTCGTCCGGTTCGGTCAAGGCTTCGGCGCTGGCGATGATGCGCAGCTGCGTGTCCCACGATTTGCGGTAGTACGGGTCGCGTTCGCAATTCCAGAAGCACCACAGGGATAGCGCGGCGGCGCTGGTCGCGAGCAATACGCGTAGGGCCGCGCTCCGGCGCGCGCGACGCAGGAACGCCAAACTCTGCGCACCGCCGAAGGCCGCCATCAATAGCCAGCCCGGCGTTAGCCAAGTGAGGTTGTACGGGAACGGCGTCGGGTTCAGCGCGATCGAGAACGCGCACAGCGCGCAGGCGCCGAGCGGTGCCCAGGCTTCGTCGAGCGGTTTTCGCCTGGCGATGCGCGCGAGTGCGGCGAGCAGTCCGAGCGCGAAGAAGCCGGCGTGTACCGGTGCTCGCTCGATCGCGAAGACCAGAAGCGGCACGGCCGACAGTCGATAAGGAGGCGAGGAAGAGAAGCTCGTGAACTGCACGAGCTGCCGCCAGTATTCGCCGAGCACGCCGCCCATCGCGAGTACGGCTGCGACGAAAGCGCAGCCGAGCACGAGCCCGGGGACGAAGCGAAGGCACTCGAGCGCTAGGCGCTGCGGCCAAGGCGCTCGCGGTCGCACCCACGCGGCCAAGAGCGCACACAGCGCGAGCCCTGGCAGCCAAATGGTGAACGCCTTCGATGAGTTGGCTTGTGCGATCAGCATGCCGAAGCTGGTCGCGCTGGCTGCCCACCAGCCGAGGTTCCCGCTGCGCGCACGCTCCGCCGCCCAGACCAGGAGTACGAGCGCGAAGGCCACGAAGATGTCATGGCGCACTTCGAAGCCGTGTCGCCACAAGGGGCCGAAGGAGACTGCGCCCAAGAACACACCGGCGCGGCCGAGTGCGCTCGGTAGCGATTGCTGCACGCACGCGACGCTCCAACACAGCGCCGCCAAGAGCGAGAGCTCGAGCACGCGAAACCCGGTGAAGAGTGCGTGACTCGAGCCGAGAGCGCGAGCCAGCGGTTGGAACAACACGGAGCTGAGCTCGACCGCCGCATACTCGGGGTGCCCGAAAGCCGCGCCCAGCTGAATCGAGTACAGCGCCGATAGCTCATCGACGTGCAAGTGACGTCGGTACGACGCGAATGCGCAGACCAAGAATAGCGCCGCGCCGAGCAGCGTGACGACGAAGGCGGTCGTCCGGCCCGGCAGGGCGTGGTCTGGTTGCGTAAGCATGGCCAGGCCGGACTATAGGCGAGCCGCGCGCAACGCACCGGGCGCGGCGCGCAGCTCGACTACGTTCAATCGCGATTCACTTCGGACCGGTCTCGCCGCCGCTGCCTCCGCCAGCGCTGGCCGCCCCGCCCGCCCCGCCGCCGCCCGTGGCCGCTCCGCCACTGGCCGCTCCGCCACCCGCGCCGCCGCTGCCGCCAACGACGGCCGTGCAACCCGCGCCCGCGACGAAATTTTGCACGCGGTTGCCGGTCACGCCGCTCAGGTTCACGACGTTCGGCGTGAGCGTGCACGACCCGGACGGTTGCAGCGAATACGAGCCGGAATTGACCTGAAAGCTGAACGTGCCGGTGTCCGCGGTGGTGCGCACGCCCTGGGCGGCGCCGTTCAGAGCCACCCGCACGCCGCGTACGGGATTGCCCGCCGCGTTTGCGACGCGCCCGCTGATCGTGAACGCGCCCGACGTTGCACCGCTGTTTTGGGCGGCGCCACCGCAGCTCGGGCCCGAACCGTCGAAATTCACGACCGTACTCGCGATCAACCCATTCAGATTCACGACGTTGGGCGCGAACGTGCAACCGTTCAGCGTCGCTTGCACGGAGTAAGACGCAGCTCCAATGTTGTTGAACGCGTACATGCCAGTGGCGCTGGTGACGACGGTGGCTTGTCCTGCGCCGGCGAGGCGCACGGTCACGCCCGGCAGACCATTGCCGCGCGCATCCACGATCGTGCCCGAAATCGCCAGTGGTCCTGCTAGCGAGAGCGCCGTGACGCTCGTGTCTTCGCCCTCACTTGCGCTACCGCACGCGGCGAGCCCCGCAATCATCCCCGACGCGGTCGCGAGCAAAACCACGCGTGCCAATGCCACCCGATATGAAGTCTTCATTTTTCCCGATCCCTTTCCCCGTCAAACGACTAGCTGCAAAGAACAACTAGTTGAGGGGTCTTGCTAGGCTTCCATGTCGGGAGTGTCAAGTGACGGTTCCGCGGCTCGGCCATCGGTGGAGCCGGTTCGCGAGCGCTCGAGAGAGTCCTGCCCATAAACCGTTGGCAGTGGAAACGGCGGCTTGCCGACGCGCGCCGGCTCGAGGCCCGATCCGTCTAGTTTTTCGTGTGTGCGAGAGTGCGTTGGCAGGCTCCGCCGCTCGTGGTACACGCCGCCCGGGTCATCGACCCAGCAACAGGCGCGCAGTGGCACGCCGAGACCCTCCGACAGGCAGGACTTAAGCGAACATGACGACGACAGCGAGCACGGCCGGTAACAAAGGCAAGATCACCCAGGTCATCGGACCGGTGGTGGACGTGGAGTTTCCGGCGGGCAAGTTGCCGCGCATCCTCAACGCGCTGACGCTGACCAACCCCTCGATCGACGGCGAGAAGGACAACCTTGTGCTCGAGGTCGCGCAGCACCTCGGTGAAGGCGTCGTGCGCGCCATCGCCATGGACGCGACCGAAGGCCTCGTGCGCGGGGCGGAAGTGACCGACACCGGCGAAGCCATTCAAATGCCGGTCGGCAAAGAAGTGCTCGGCCGCATCCTCAACGTCATCGGCAAGCCGGTCGATGGTGCGGGTCCGGTGAACGCCAAGCAGCACCGCGGCATTCACCGCGAGCCGCCCCCCTTCGTCGACCAGAGCACGAACGTCGAAATCTTCGAGACCGGTATCAAGGTCATCGACTTGCTCGCCCCGTATCGTAAGGGCGGCAAAATCGGTCTGTTCGGCGGTGCCGGCGTCGGTAAGACCGTGCTCATCATGGAGCTCATCAACAACGTGGCCAAGGCGCACGGCGGCGTGAGCTGCTTCGCGGGCGTCGGTGAGCGTACCCGTGAAGGGAACGATTTATACCTCGAAATGAGCGAGTCCAAGCTCGAGAGCGGCGAGACCGTGCTCAGCAAGACGGCGCTCGTGTACGGCCAGATGAACGAGCCGCCGGGCGCGCGTGCCCGCGTCGCGCTGTCCGCGTTGACCGCCGCCGAGTACTTCCGCGACGAAGAAGGTCAGGACGTGCTGCTCTTCGTCGACAACATCTTCCGCTTCACGCAGGCGGGCTCGGAAGTGTCGGCGCTCCTCGGCCGCATGCCGAGCGCCGTCGGTTACCAGCCCACGCTGTCGACCGAAATGGGCGGCTTGCAAGAGCGCATCACGTCCACGAAGAAGGGCTCGATCACCAGCGTGCAGGCCATTTACGTGCCGGCCGACGATTTGACCGACCCCGCACCGGCCACGGCCTTCGCGCACTTGGACGCCACCACGGTGCTCTCGCGCGCCATCTCGGAAATCGGCATCTACCCCGCCGTCGACCCGCTCGACTCGACGAGCACCATGCTCTCGCCGCAAATCGTCGGCGACATCCACTACAACATCGCGCTCACCGTGCAGAAGACGCTGCAGCGCTACAAGGATCTGCAAGACATCATCGCCATCTTGGGCATGGACGAGCTCAGTGAAGACGACAAGTTGGTCGTCGCGCGCGCCCGCAAGATCCAGCGCTTCCTCTCGCAGCCGTTCTTCGTCGCCGCGCAGTTCACGGGTTTGAGCGGTAAGTTCGTGACGCTCAAGGAGACGATCGCCGGCTTCCAGGAAATCCTGTCCGGCTCGCTCGATGACCTGCCGGAGCAGGCGTTCTACATGGTCGGCAATGTGGAAGAGGCCAAGGCCAAGGCCGCGCAGTTGAAGCAGGCGGCTGCGTGATGGCGGACACGATCCATCTAGAGGTCGTGACGCCGGACGGTCTGAAGCTCGCGGCGGACGTGACCGAGTTCACGGCGCCCAGTGTCGATGGCGAATTCGGCGTGCTGCCAGGTCACATCCCGCTGCTTGCGGCGTTGACCACCGGCATCGTCACCTACCAACTCGGAGGTGAGAAGCACGCGGTCGCCGTCGGGGCCGGCTTCGCCGAAGTCTCCGCGGACAAGGCGCTGCTCATCACCGATCGCTTCATCAAGAAAGAGGACATCGACCCGGTCGTCGTCCGTCTGGACCTGAAAAAAGCCGACGAAGCGCTCGACCAGTTCGACGGCGATTTGCAAGGCGCCGAGTACGGCGAGCTGGTCGCGCGCGAGCTGTGGGCGGCCGCCGAGCTCGAGCTGTACGGCGATCCGCCGCCCCCCCGCATGAAGACGCTGAACGAGCTCTCGTTCGGCCAGCGCGAGAACTACACGGAACTCGCGGGCGATAAGGAAGAAGAGACGGAAGCGGCCAGCGAGGACAAGCCGGCCCATTGAGTCAGTGGAGCCCGAAGGCCCAGCTGCAAAGCCGCGGGCTCCGTCCCAAGAAGCACTTCGGCCAGAACTTCCTCGCGGACGAGCAGCTCGCTCAGCGGATCGCGGATTTGGTCCCGCAGGGTGCGAGCGTGGTCGAGTTGGGTGCCGGTCTCGGCGCCCTGACTCGGCCGCTGCTGACGCGTGCGGGGCGGCTCGTAGCCGTGGAGCGCGACCGCGATCTGGTGCCCGCGCTCTCCGAGCTGTTTTCGGCTGAAATCGCGAGCGGCCAGCTACGCGTCGAAGAGGCCGACGCGAAGGCGGTCAGCGTGACGGAGCTGCTGAAAGACGCGCCACGCCCGTTCGTCCTTGCCGGCAATCTGCCCTACCAGATCTCGGGCCCGCTGATCGAAGCGGCCGTGCACATGGCGGGTGAGGTCGAGCGTGTAATCTTCCTGCTGCAGCTCGAGGTCGTCGATCGCCTGATCGCGAAGGCCAACTCCGAGCACTACGGGGCGCTGTCGGTGTTCGTGCAAGCCGCGTTCGAAGTCGAACGCGCGCTGGTCATTCGGCGCGGCGCGTTTTATCCGCAGCCGGATGTCGACTCGGCGGTGGCGCTGCTCAAACCGCGCGCGGACCGCGTGCCCGAGACGACCGCGTTTCGGGCGCTCGTGCGCGGCGCGTTTCAACAACGCCGTAAGAAGCTGCGCAACGCCTGGGAGAATGTGGGCGGCGCCGATCGCGAAACTTTGGCCGCGCGCGCCGCGCGCGCGAGCATCGACCTCGATGCGCGCGGCGAGACCCTCGCGGTGGCCGACTTCGCACGCATGGCCGCGGAGTTCGAGCGTTGAGAGGAGCCGGCCTCGCGCTCTCCCTCTGCTTACTCGGCTGTCAAAGCAAGCCCGAGCCAGATCCGTTGGTAGAGCGCGCGGCCTTCGGCGTATTCTTCGGCGGTCAGATCCAGGACCGCAAAGAGCTGCCTTTCGAGCTCGACCTCGCCAAGCAGCGTTGCGGTTTTCGTATCGATTTTCGCGCGCCGCTCGAGCGCTCGGCGACCGTCAGCTGGGAAATCGCGCGGCCACTCAGCGCCAAGGCAAGCAAGAGCGACGCGGGCGCGGATCGCGTGACAGAGGTCGGCACGGCCGCGGCGCGGGTGGGGGAGCGCCGGCTCGATGTGCCGGTGCTACTTCGGCAAGGGCAGCTGCTCGGTACTTGGCACGTGCGGGTGAAGGTCGACGAGCGCGCGGTCATCGATCGCGACGTGCAAGTGGTCGACCCGCGTGAACTCCGCGCGCGCGAGCTCGACGCGGGTCGTTGAGCGCAAGCGTTCGACCTTGATGCCCAAGCGCACGAGCACGCGCAAACCGCGTTCGTGCGCGGCCTTGGCCTGAGCCGTGAGCGCAGCGTGCACGGCATCCGACGTGCCCGGCGCGGCGCTTGCCAGTTCTACGTCGAAGCGCATCGGCACCCAGCGCAACTCGTGGCGCCGCTTGATCTGCTGGGCGAGCCCCCGCTCGAGCGCCCCGCGGTTGGTCGGATCGGGCGTTGGGGACCAGACGTAAATCAGACTCGGACGCGGCTTGCCGCGGCTGATTTCGGACAAGAGACGCAATAATTCTTGATCGGTGCGCGGTCGATCGGGCTCGAGGCGGGCGGGGGCGCTGAGCCCGAAAGCCAGCAAGTAGCGGCGCAAACTGCGTTCTCGTCGCGAACTGGAAAGCACTTCGTAGGCCTCGAACGGCGCGCGCGTGCGCATGCGATCCGCGCGCCGCGCGATGCGGTCGAGTTCACTCGAACGCACCCGTTCGGCCGCCCCGGGGTCGAGCGGCCGCATGTGTTCCAGCACGCGCGCGGCCACGTCCGCTTCGTCCAAGCCGCTGCGGTCGGCGTCGACGAAGGTCGCGCATTGGCTGAGGGCTTGCAGGAGGCGCGCGGTGTGCGCGGTGCCGCGGTCGGGCTTCGACAAGTGCAACATGCGGGCACCGATCACGGCGAGCCCCACGCGATCGCCGCGCGCCGCGTGGCGCGTGACGTAGCCGGACAGTTCGTCGATCGCGCGGTCGAGCGGCGTGTAGCCGGGGTTACCCGCGCCGAGCTCGATCGAAGCATCGAGCACGAACCACACGACGTCGCGCTCTTCACGCTCGTACTCGCGCACCATCAAGCGGCCGCGTTTGGCGCTGGCTTTCCACGCCACACGCCGCAGGGCATCCCCCGCGCGGTGCTCGCGCAACTCACGCAGCTGCTCGCCGTCGCCCGCGACCGGTCCGGGGCGGCCGCGGTCCGCGCCGCGGTGGCTTCGCCCCCCGCGCGCCTGATGGGCGAACGCTTGGTAAGCGCGCGGCATCACCTCCACGCCGAACGGGTTCGCGAAGGTCAGCGGCACCTCGTACAGGCCGGGGTTACCCTGCACCTCGAGTGACAAGCCATGGATGCCGAAACGCCCGACGCGCCGGCCCGTGACCCGAAGCACGACCCGCATGCGACCACCCGCGGGAACCTCACCTTGAGCGGGGACGATCTCGATCTCCAACTCGGGTGCGAACACCGCGCGCAAGCCAACGAAGCGCGCCGCGCGTGAATCGCGATTGCGCACCTCGGCTTCGATTTCCAGCAGCTCGCCGCGACTGGTGCGTGCGCTGCGGGCCTCGCCGCGCCACAGCATCTCGAAGCCCGCGCTGCGGATGCGGTTCACGCTGAACTCGGTCACGGCGCGTGCCAGGGCCAAGCCCACGAGCAGAGAGCCGGCCCAGGCGACGACCGGGCCGCTCTGCATCAGAAGCCCCGCCGCGACCGCGACCAGGGCGGTCGCAGCGAGATCGACGCTGGTGCGAGTCGGGTGGACCTGCAAGGAACGGAAAGACTATCCTAGCTTCAGGTAGACTTGAACCGCCGGCTGGGTCTTTCTTTCACGTTTGCCTTGCGCGCGTGCGCCCTGGGGGCAGTGCTCCGCGTCGCCTCAGCGGCGGCCCAGCCCGCACCGGGGCCGGTGCACGAAGGCTACTCTCGCCTCGAAAAGAGCGTGATCCGCCAAAAACTCGGCGAACGCGGCTGGAGCTTCGACCCCGCGCCCGAGGGCAAGCTCATCGAAGAAGTGCAGATCGCGACCCTCGACGTGTTCGACGAGCGCGATCCGATGCCGGACTTCGTGAACGTGCTGCACACGACCACGCGCCAGCAAGTGATTCGTCGCGAGCTCTTGTTCCGCGAAGGTGAGCCGTATCGCTCCCTATTTGCCCACGAAACCGCGCGCAACCTGCGCGAGATCGCGCAGTTATCGATCGTGCTGATCGTGCCGGTCCAGGGCAGCCGGCCCGACCGCGTGCGGGTCCTGGTGATCACCAAAGACGTTTGGAGCCTGCGCCTCAACTGGCTTTTGCAGTCACAGAACGGCCACATCAATTACCTGGTGTTGAACCCGAGCGAAGAGAACTTGTTCGGCTCGCATGCGGTCGTGGGTGGCCTCTTCATTTTGGATCCGGCCGTCTATTCCGTGGGCGCGTCGCTCTCGCACCGACGGCTCTTGGGTTCGCATCAGATGGTATCGCTGTCGGCGAGCTTCATCAAAAATCGCGACACGGGCGCGACCGAAGGCTCGTTCGGCGAGTTTCGCTATGGTCAACCGCTGTACTCGCTCGACACGCGTTGGTCTTGGGGCACCTCCGTGCTGTGGCGGCGTGACATCGCACGGCGCTTCGTGGGGGTGAACGTCGCCACCAGAAACGACATTCCCGTCGAGTTCGACCGCGACCGCCTGTACGGCGGCTATCAGCTCGTGCGCTCTTTCGGGCGGCGCTTCAAATACGACCTTTCGTTCGGAGTCGAGGCCGAGCGCCGTGCCTATTCCCCTGGAGATTTGTCGGCCTATCCGGCAAGCGCGGTGCGCGCGTTCACGGCTCGCGAGTTGCCCGTCTCCGATCAACGGGTCAGTCCGTTCGTGCAGTTGCACGCGCACCGCACCGACTACAGCACGCTGCTCGAGGTCGAAACCCTGGGCTTGCAGGAAGACTTCCGGCGCGGTCACGACCTGCTTCTGCGCCTGTATGCGGCAAGCAGTCAGGTCGGCTCGACGCGTGACCTGCTCGGTTCGCAAGCCACGCTCGCCTACACCTTGCCCATCGGCGACGGCTTCGTTCGCCCCGTGCTGGGCTCGAACATCGAGTATGCGTCGCGTGGCCGCAACGATGCGCTGTTTCAGGCCGCGGCGCGCTTCGTCTCGCCGCGCCTGGGTTTCGGGCGCTTGATCGTCGACGGCGCGTTCTTCGATCGCTACCAGAACTATTTGAATCGACGTTTCGCGCTCGGGGGGGACAACCGACTGCGCGGGTACGCGCCGGGAAGATTCACGGGTGCGAGCTTGGTCGCGATGAACGCGGAACTGCGCACGACCTCGCTCGACATTCTGTCGGCCCAAGTCGGCGCCGCCGCCTTCTACGACGTCGGTGACGTGAGCGATCGCGTCGACCGGTTTCAGCTCAAGCAGAGCGCCGGTGTGGGCTTGCGTGTGCTGTTCCCCGAGTTCGACCGAATCGTGATGCGGGCGGATTGGGGCTTTCCGCTGAGCCCGGGCTATGGCGCCCTTCCTGGCGCATTCTACCTGTCTTTTAGCCAGGCGTTCGCGATGCCCGGTGTCCCCGTGCCGAGCGTGCTGACCGAGACCCTGTAGGCGCGTGCTAGGGTTTGGGGTTGCCATGAGCGACCTCTCGCGCGTCCCGCACGAACTCCGACGCTTCGTCGTCGAGCAAGACTACGCGCAGTACAACGAGGTCGACCAAGCGGTCTGGCGCTTCGTGCTCTTGCAAACCCACGAGCGGCTGCAGCACACCGCGCATCCGGCTTATCGCACCGGCCTCGCGCAAACCGGCATTTCGGTCGAGCGCATCCCACGCATCGAGGAGATGAGTGAGTGCTTGGCGCGCTTCGGTTGGAGTGCGGTTTGCGTCGACGGCTTCATTCCGCCGCGCGCGTTCACCGAGTTTCAAGCGGCCAGCATCTTGCCGATCGCAGCCGACATTCGCTCCCGCGATCACCTCACGTACACGCCGGCGCCAGACATCATCCACGAGGCCGCGGGGCACGCGCCGATCTTGCCGGACGCCCGTTACGCGGCATACCTGCGCGCCATCGGCGAAGTCGGCAAAAAAGCCTTCTCTTCGCCGGGAGACGCACGCGTGTACGCGGCGATCTTCGAGCTTTCCGAGGTCAAGGAGACGCGCGGCGTCGCGCCCGATTGCATAAAACGCGCGGAAGAGAGGCTCGCGAACGCGCTCGCGCAGGTCACCTCGACGAGCGAAGCCAGCCGCCTCTCGCGCCTGTATTGGTGGACGGCCGAGTACGGCTTGGTGGGCACGCCGCGCGACTACCGCTTGTACGGCGCGGGACTCTTGTCTTCTCTGTGGGAGAGTCATGCGTGTCACGACCCGGCAGTGCGCAAGCTCCCGCTCGGTGCCGAGTGCGTGGAGCAAACGTATGACATCACCCAACCGCAACCACAGCTCTACGTCGCGCGCGATTTCGAACAACTCTTTTCGGTCCTGAACGAGGTCGACGCGGCGCTTGCTCATCGTCAGGGCGGTGACATCGCCCTCCGCGCGGCGTTGCAGAGCGAAGAGCTGGCCACGCTGCACTTTCGCGACGAACGCTTCGTCAGTGGGACGTTGAAATCGTTGTTCGGGGGCGCGAAGAGCGGGCTTTTGCGCTTCCAGGGCCGCGTGGGCTTCGGCGAGCGGGGCAATTTGCGGCACACGTTCCAGGCCGCCGCGAGTGGTTACCCTCTGCCCGTCGGCCCCTTGGCAAACGGCGCCGAGTTGCGCGAGCTCGGCGCGGTCGGGCAGCGTGTGCAGTTGCATTTCGCCTGCGGCGTGTTGCTCGAAGGTGAGCTTGCGAGCGCCGAGCTCGACTCGCGCGGGTATTTGCTGAGCGCACGGTTCTTGGACTATCGACTCGAATCCGAGCGAGCCGGCGTGCACGAGCGCGGAGCCGAATACGTGCTGCTCGTCGCGCCTGCGCTGGTCACGGCGCACGCGGGCGCGCTCGATTCGTCGTTCCACCCCGCGACCGAACCGAGCGGGCAGCGCGTGCCCAAGCCCACGACGCTCGCGGCGCGGGAGACCGAGCTGCTGCAAATGTACGAGCGCGCGCTGGCCGCCTTCCGCGAACAGGCGGGCGGCGGCGCGCTACCGGTGTTCGAAGCCATCCACGCCGAGCTCGAGGCGCGCTATCCGGACGAGTGGCTCTTGCGTTGGAACTTGCTCGAGTGCTTGTGCAAGTGGGGCGAGCGCGGTCCGTTCGGACGAAAGCTCGAGCGCGAGCTCTTGGCGCTCGAAGTCAAATTCGACTACCGGGAGCCGATCGCCTCGGGTCTGCGTTACCTCGCGTCCCTGGCCGCTTGAGTTCTTTCCTGGGCACCGGTCTGAGGGCCGGTGCCCGATCGACCTTAGAACTAGCGAGATTCACTGAATTTTATTGTCCGGTTGAATCTGACTGGACGGTCAGGCGTGTTCTGGCTTAATACCATGCGTATTCGTCTGACTGGACGGTCAGCGCGTTTTTTGGTGCTGGCTTGTCCGAGCGTTCGTCTCGCGAGGCAATCATGGATGTACTTACCGATGTTTTGGATACCGTTCGCGTCGTCGCTGCCTGCTACGGCCGCATGGAAGCGACGGCCCCTTGGGGCATTCGCATCCGCTCCGGTGAAGACGCGAAGTTCCACGTCGTGCTCGAAGGCCGCGCGCGCTTAATCGTCGACGGCTCGGACGAACCGATCGAACTGAGCGCGGGCGACATCGTGGCTTTGCCTCATGGTCACGCGCACTCGCTGATCGACGACCCGAACATCACGGCCCAACCGCTGGAAGAGTTGCTCGTGTGTCGCTCGCGCGGCGACGGCAGCGTGTTCAAGGTCGGTGGCGGGGGCGAATCGGCGACCATCGTCAGCGGTCGCTTCCGCTTCGAAGACCGAAAAAACAATCCGCTGCTCTCGGTCTTGCCGCCCGTGATCACACTCAAGGGTGAGATGGGCAAGTCCGTGCGCTGGCTCGAGCCCACGCTCAAGTTCATCGCCTGTGAAGCGGCCTCGGGCCGTCCCGGATCGCAAACCGTGATCGCGCGCCTCGCGGATGTGCTTTTCATTCAAATCGTACGCGGCCACTTGGCGAGCTTGCCCGCGAATGGCAGCGGCTGGCTGGGCGCCTTGGCTGACGCGCAAATCGGCGCTGCGCTCGGCCACATTCACCAGAACCCGGAGCAAGACTGGACGGTGCAGTCCTTGGCCTCCAAAGTCGCGATGTCGCGCTCCGCCTTCGCCTCCCGTTTCATGCGCCTGGTCGGCGAACCGCCGCTCTCGTACGTGACGCGCTGGCGCATGCAAAAAGCCGCCGGAATGCTGCGTGAAGGCAAGCAAACTCTGGCCGAAGTCGCCGCCCAAGTCGGCTACGATTCGGAAGCCGCCTTCAGCAAAGCCTTCAAACGCGCCGTCGGCTCGGCCCCCGGCGCCTACCGCCGCGGCCTCCGCAACGGCGGCCTCGAGGTAGCCGCCGCCTAGCGATCTCAGACCGTGACCGGGAACGATCTTCCCTCCGGCAACGTGCCCCGTCTCCCTCCGGCACCGTGAACGTGAACGGGCCCGTACTGGCGCCCGATCTTCTCTCTCTAATGTTTTTGATGGTCACGCTGCCGGTCGCGCGCGTCTCAGCCTTCGGCGTCGCGGACGGGTCCACGTTGAAATGGGTCGCTCTGAGCTCGTGGCGAACTTGGGCACCTTGGCGATCTTGGCGGCCCCTCAGCAAGCCGTTCGGACGCTTCTATGGCCGTGGTCGACGCCGCGAGTCGGGAACAGGGGCGCGCGGTGAGGTGCGCGGCGGGGTCGCGATCGCCCCAGTCTGAGAGCCGAACTACACGGGACGAACGGCGCGGCGGTAGCTCACTTTGGCTAGGGCTTCGTCGACGAGTGCGGTGCGTGCGCGGGAGTCGCCCTCGAGTTCGGGGGTGAGGATGAGGCGATGCGCGAGTACGGGCGGGGCGACGACGCGGACGTCGTCGGGGGTGACGAAGGGGCGGCCGCTGAGGACCGCGTGGGATTTGGCGGCGCGCAGCAAGCCGAGTGACGCGCGCGGCGAGGCGCCGAGTACGACGCGTGGGTGATTGCGCGTGAAGTTGGCGAGCGCCACCGCGTACTCGAATAGGTCGTCTTCGACGTGTACGCGGGCGGCGATCGATTGCAATTGCAGTACGTCGGCACCGGACAGCACCGCGAATGGCTCGGGCGCGATGATGCCGTGGGAGCGCAGCATCTGCACTTCGTCGCGCTCGTTCGGGTAGCCCATGGGCACGCGCACCAGAAAGCGATCGATCTGCGCTTCGGGGAGGGGATAGGTGCCCTCGAGGTCGACCGGGTTCTGCGTCGCGAGCACGAAGAACGGATCGGGCAGCTCGAAGCGATCGCCCTCGATCGTCACTTGGCGCTCTTGCATGGCCTCGAGCAGCGCCGACTGAGTCTTGGCGGGAGCGCGGTTGATCTCGTCGGCCAAGAGTACGTTGGCGAAGATGGGTCCGGAGCGGAGCGAGAACGTGCCGTCCTTCGGGTTCAGCACGTACGTGCCGGTGATGTCGGCGGGCAGCAGATCGGGCGTGAACTGCACGCGCCGAATCGAACAGCCGAGCGTGATCGCGAAGGCCTTGACCAAAGTAGTTTTGGCGATCCCGGGCACGCCTTCCAAGAGCACGTGACCACGCGCCAAAAGCGCGACGATCATCAGGTCGACCGCGTTCATGTCGCCGATGTAGACGCGGCTCACTTGCCGCCTGACTTCGGCGAGCCGCTCGCGAGCGGCCTCAATCTCAGTGACGTTCAACGCTTGCATGAAGAGTACGGGTAACGACGGGTGGCGGTGAGCGGGTGGCCGAGCGACGCGGTCGGCCGCGAGCAATCCTCAGGTTGGGCTACGCTCCTCGATTTCGTCGAGGATCTCCATCACCTTTCGCGCCAAGCCCGCCAGGCGATCCTTCTCCATTTTGAGCCGTTTGCGAGCCAAGATCGGCGCTTGGCCTTGGCCCAAGGCTTTGAACAGCTCGGCGATTTCGCGCACGCGGGCGGCGCTGAACAGCGGCTTTTTGCCCAGTTCGGTGATGATTTGCTCGGGTGAAGCGAGCCGCGACAAGCCCAGACGGTGGGCCAGGGCCTCGCTCAACGCGGCGCGCAACTCGAGCAGCACCAACGCGGGATCGGTGGTGGGCGCCGATAAGACGGCCGCGCGGCCGGCGAGCCCACCTTGGGCGAGCAATGGGGGCGCGTGGGCATAGCGTGGCACCGAGCGTCGATACAGCCGCGAGCTGTAGTGCACCGCCCAGGCCAATGCGCCCGAGCCCGCGAGCACCGCGAGCGCGAGCGAGAGCGTGCCGGGCAGTCCGTTCTTCTCCAACTCGCCGACGAATTCGCTGAGCGTCTCGGATAGCGTCGACAATTCGCCGAGCGCGCCGCGCGAGCCGCCGAAGTGCCCCTTCTGGCGGAAGTCGTTGGCCAAAATGTACAACTTACCGCCGCGGCTGACGCCCGCGTCGTTCTCGACCAAGTATTTGAGCAGGCCGCTCGCGAACGCGCGGTTGCCCGGGTAGCGCAGCATCTCGTTGATCACCACGGACGGGTCGCCCATCGCGAACAAGCGCCCGCTCTTGGCGATGATACCGGTCACGGCCAGCGTCGCGTCGGGCTCTCCGAGCGCAGGGATCTTCAAGACTTGCGTCAGGTTCGGGTGCACGAGCGCGGTCGGGTGATTGGTCACCACGCGATCGACTCCCGACACCACCGGGTGCCGATTCTGTTCCTGCCCCGCGACCTGTTCGACCGCAGGGACTGCGATGGCGAGGTTCGGGTTGTCGCGCAGGGACTGCGCGGGGTTGCGTGGGGCTTCCACGCGGTGGATCTGAAAGCGCGCCAAAAAATGCGCCGCCTCACCGCGGTCATCGAGCACGGCCATGCGCCCGCCGGCGCGCAGGAACGCTGACAGCTCGTTGTAGTCGAGCTCGCGTTCCGGATGCAGGATGAGCAGCCCGTCGTCTTTGCCCAGCCGGTCGAAGTCGGCCGCGGCCAGCACCTCGACCCGCGCTTTGCCGAGTTCTTGCTGGGCGAGCGCATACAGCTCGCTCGTTCCTTCCCAGCTCGTATCCGAAACCTCGAAGCTCTTGGCGCCGGCCGAGGCGCAAACGAATAGCCACGCGAGACACGCCAAACGGGACAGTGCAGCGGCAGCCGAAATTCGAAGCCAACCGCGTCGAATCGGCGATCCGCCCGATGGCCGATTTGGCGTCGCAGGTGCTAACGAAATCGCCATCCGGCCGTTCTATCGCCTTGAAAGCCTCGCGAGAGCCGTGCCGCGCTGCATGGCAATCCGGGCCTTTTCGGGCTCCCACCTGACAGGTACCACACCCTCCTCTGCGCACCGACCGAAAACCTCAACCTTCCCATGAACTTGGATCCGAGCGTGAGGCTTGACCCAAGTCTAGGGGTGGCTACAGTTCAAGAGTATTCCCGGCGCAAGCCTGACAGAAAGCGAGGACTCGAGCGATGCTTCCTCCGTTCATTATCGATCAGATCCGGCGGCGGGAAGAGGACGTGCAGCGTCGGCAAGAGCTCGATCGCCCTCGGCTCGAGTTACCAATCGACGTGTACCACCCCGCGCCGGAACCCAAGCCCACTGAAAAAGACGACATCGAACGCGGCGTGATCATTCTCGATCTCGGCTGACGTTTGGATTTTTGACCCCTGCAGTAGATGCGCGCTGAGCGCTGCGGGGTCACGCGCACCAGCGCAGCCGGCGCGCGTTTTATTCCCGCCGCCATCGAGCCGAAGTAGCGCGCGTGTTGCGGACGCAATGATTGCGACTTGTGGCGCTCGCCACTAGGCTCCGCCCGCGCATGCGACCCCCGTTTCTTTTGGCAGCCCTTTCGGCGCTGGTCCTCAACGCTTGTTATTCTGCCGGCGACGGCAAAGCGCCCCCGCTGGAGGAGCTGTACTTTCCGACGGGCTTGGCGCTCGACGATGTTCGCGATGCCGACGGCCTCCCGCAGCCGCCAAGATTCTTGTACGTCGCGAGCAGCGACTTCGATCTTCAATTTCGTTCCGCGGCCTTGGTCTCCTACGACTTGGATCTGCTGCGCGCGCTCGTGCCACGAAACTGCGTCTCGGACGCAGATTGTGAGGGCAACACCGTCTGCGATGTGCCCGGTGTGTCGGCCGATGCCTCGCGCGTGCCGAGCTACTTCTGCGTCGACTCGGTGACGCTCGATCCGTGCGGCGCGCTCGGCGCTCGTGACGACGCGGACCGCTTGCTCTACCCGGGCCGATGCAATTCGATCGACCCGAATGATCCGCAAGACGGCTCGCCGAGCTTGCTGGTGGACAAGGTGGGCATTGGGGCATTCGCGACCAACGTGATCTGGCGCAAGCAGCCGGTCGAAATGGACGCGCCTGTTCCGGAGTTTCCGTCGCGTCTGTTCTTGCCCGTACGCGGCGACGCCACACTGCACTGGATCGACTTGAAGGACGGCCATTTCCACTGCGGGCAAGAAACGAGTGACGACGGCATCAGTTGTGATGACCGGCATCGCTCCGGCGAGTCGATCTCGGACAACCTCGATCAGCTGAGGCAAGCGCCCGAGCCATTTGCGCTCGATGCCACCGCGGACGGCAAGTACGTCGCGATCACCAATCAAACTCAGGGCAGCGTCTCGCTGTACGCGAACGACTGGAGCTTCAATGGCGGCCCCAAGTTGGTGAGCGTGTTGAGTGGGTTGCCGCAGGCGCCGGTGGGCATCGCGGTCGTCCCCGCGCCCGTTTTGCCGACTGGCCTAACCTCCGCGCCCGGCTTCTTGGTCTCGTACCGCAACGCCGCCCAGATCGACCTGCTGCGCGTGCGCTCCGATGCCGATGACACCGGAACGCAGCTCAAAGACTACACGCGCTTCGCCCTGACCAGAGCCGGCACCGTACCAATCACGACCAACTCCGTGGGCTTCGATTCGCGCGGCATCGTGATCGACGACGCCGAACGTGTCGCCGACTACGAGGCATGCGGTTGCGACGCGAGCAAGGCGGATTGCGCGGCAGCCCCCGGCTGCCTCACGGCGGTGCATCAGCCGGCCGTGTACGTGGCCAGCCGCTCTCCGTCGTCCCTGTTGGTCGGCGCACTGACCGCCGACGTCGGTTACCTCTCCGGCACGAACGATCTGCCATCGTTCCCGGAATCCATCGCGATGCAGGCCGGCCCTTCGCGAGTGATTCTCGGCATGGTAAAAGTGCGGAGCGCGCTCGGGAAGGAGACAGACGCCTTCGGACGTTACGACCTCGAGCGCCGCGTGTTCGTGGTTTGCTTCGATTCGCGTCGCATTTTCATATACGACCCGAAGCGCCGCGTGATCGACTCGATCGTGAACACCGGGCGCGGCCCCTACGCGCTCGTCGTGGACGACGTGCGCGGCCTCGCTTACGTGGCTCACTTCACCGACTCGTATTTGAGCGTCATCAGCTTGGATCAGCGCTTTCCTCAGTCGTACGCGACGATCGTCGCCAGCATCGGTGCTCCTACGCCCCCCCGGACCTCCAAGTGAAGACATTCTCTCGGCTTTTGCCTGTAACCTTAGACCCGCTGAAACTGGCGGTGCTCGCTCTCTGCGCTTGGGCGTCGCTGCTTGGGTCTTGCTCGCAGACCCCGATCACCGTCACGTTGCACGCGCTGCAGGCCAGCGGTCGCGTGAGCTTCGTCTGCCGTGGTGACGACAATTCTCCGTCGGGCCACAAGCTCGACGAGTGCCCCGAGTACGAATTCGGTACGCGCCGCTTGCTCGCCTTGGTCACCCAAACGGCGACCGAAGAAATTGCGGTCGTCGATCTTTACGCGCAGTCGATCGTCGATATCGACCGCACGACTCCCGGCTATTCCTTCCTGCGTGTCGGTGCGCGGCCCGGTGCGATCGTGACCACGCCGGGAGGCGCCGCCACCTTCGTGGGCGTGACCGGCTTGGAAAAGAACGGCATCTTCGCGCTGCCCACCACGTGTGTCGGCCCTCCCCAGGGCGATGAACCGGCGCGTGACTTGACGACTTGGGCGGCCTGTCACTTGAGTTCGGCCCCCGGCGACATCAGCGTGATCTTGGACCCGGGTGTCGAGGGCGACCCGGCGCGCACCTCGTGCGTAAAAGGGCTCCCGCCCGTCCCGGCCAAAGCTCAGGACCTTTGTCCTGCCGATCTGACCCAAGAGCAGGGCCCACCCGGACGCCGCAAATTGCTGGTTGCCTTGCCGGAGGAGCACAAGCTGGTGCTGCTCGATGCGCAGCGCCTGCTCGATCAACCCCCCGGAATCTTCGCGGAGTGCGAACCCGAGGCGACCTACCGGCTCGACGCCCAGCTCGAGACGAGCGCGGTGCAACCGATCTTGCCGGATGATTTGAAGCTCGCCCCCGGTACGGACACCTCGGTTTGCCTTTCGCCGTCGTACCCCGCTCCCAACGCCAGCCTGGCGCCTACGCCGGGCGGGTTAGCGGTGGCAGGTGACCGCGTCTACGTAGCCGACCGCACGCTCCCGGTGGTTCACCGGTTGGACGTCTCCGACCCGTGCAACGTGGCAGAGCTGCCTCCGCTCCTGACATACTCGTACTCTGCCCCTGACCGCGTTGTCACGACTTCACGCGTGGCGGTGAGTCCACTCTCGCCGACCAACAAGCAATTCGTGTATGCGATCGACGAGAACGATCAGCCGACCGCGAGCGTGATGGTGTTCGATCTCAACCGGATCGAAGCCGGCAACCCCAGCACGCGCACGCCACTCGTGTTCGACGGTTCGCCGCGGCAACCCTACCTGCCAGCGGATCGCCTGCGCTTCAGTTCGCCGGTGCGGGACGTCGCGTTCGTGATGCGTGATTTTCCGAAACCCAACCCGGACACCGGGGTCGGTGAGTTCGGGCTGGCCTGCGATCCGAATCCTGCCTCGACCGGTCCCGGGACGCAGTATCAGCCCACCAGTGACTTCACCGACGGCGCGCGGCCCGTGAACCTGCGCGGGGTGTTCGGCTTCGCAATGCTGGTCAACGGCCAAGTCGCCGTGATCGACGTGGAAGATTTCGACGCGCCCTGCCGCCGTCCGATTTTCTCCAACACCAGCACCCAATACGAAGACTTTCGCGGCTGCAAGGGCGACCCGGAAGGCTCGCCCGCCTACTTCACGCAGGGGGGCAACCCCAACGGGCTGCCCACGGTCACTGGTGAGTCCAGCTGCCGAGTCGTCGAGCCGCACCGCCCTCGCTCTTCATCCATCTCGATTTCGAGCAACACGAACGGCTTACGAGCGCCATCGCTTCGCACGTTCCCGCAGTTCTTGAATCCCAATCCGGCGGTCGTCATCACCGTGGCTCAGCAGCCGCACATCACGGCGGTCGACTTCACCCATCCGGATCCGTCGCAGCCCGGCACGTTACCGGCGCAAGTGAACGTAAGTACGGAGCTCTACGCGCATTGCGCAAACGTTGGAACCAGTCTTGCTCCGCCGTGCAACGGCACGGCGCAGGAGCTGCCGCTCGACCCCGCGGACCCGTCCTTCCAAAACTCGCTCACCTTGCCTTTGGCCGAGCCGCGTTCGTATGGCCAAGACGAGTCCGTGGCGCTGACTTACGAAGGCCGCGTGTTCGGCGAGAGCACGAGCGGTTTTCTCCAGCTCGAGCCGGGCGCATCCGAAGCAACGATTCGCGACCCGGATGCCAACTTTTGCGCAAAGGGCGTTGAAGACAGCGAAACCATCCGAGCCCGCGGTACTGCCATCGGCATTGCGGGCGCGAACCTCGATGCATGGGCCAGTGCCCACGCCGACTACGTGCAAATCACCGGTGACGTCCCGCGCGATGACGACCAATACTGGCGCAAGGGCCACGGTTCCGAGTGCGCCGCGTTGATCGATGCAAAAAATCCGGACGCGGATGACCGCGACGCCTGCCTGACCCTGTTCGGCACCATCGACAATCCGGCCGTGCTCAAAGTCGAGCGGGACTTATCGATTCTGCGTGCGTCCGGTGGCGAGCTGGCGGTGGCGCCCCGCACTTGTAACGGTGAGCAATGCGCGGCGCTCTTGGCGCAAATGGCCTGTTGCTTCCCCGCGGGCACCGCTTACACCGTGCGCGCGTCGCGCCAATGGATCCTTTCCGGCAGCGCCGGCGGTCTGCACGACCTCGCGATTGGCCCGAGCGGCCGCTGCGAGCACACCGCCAGCTGCGACCGCCGTAAGCAGTTCTTCAACTCGCGCGCGTTCGAAGTTTGCGTCGCGGGGACGGCTACCGTGGACGGCCCATGTGCCGTCGGCAGCCCCTACGTCGGCTGCGTTGCCGATGCGGCTCCGATCACGCCGGACGGGGCGGGCAGCCAATGCATCTTCGAGAACCTGACTTCGCGCTTCGTGGTTTACCGTGGCGAGCGCGCCACGCGAGGCATGAGCTTTACTTGGCAAACCACGGGCGGCTTCGTGCCGCAGACGATGTCGCTCTTGACCCAATCCAGTGCGGTAAACCCGCAGTCGATGAGCTACTTGCCGGAGCTCGGCTATCTGGCCGTAATCGACGGCTCGACACTCGGGCTCTCGCTGTTCAATCTGGATTCGCTCGGCGTGGTGACGCCATCGCCGTATTTCTGAGCCATGTCGGCGCGTCTCACGCCGGTGATGCAGCAGCATGCGGACGCGAAGCGCGCCCACCCGGATGCGATCGTCTTTTTCCGTCTGGGCGATTTCTACGAGATGTTCGGCGACGACGCGGTCGTCGCCGCGCCGTTGCTCGAACTCACGCTGACCAGCCGAAATAAGGGCAAACCGGACGAGATCCCGCTGGCCGGGATCCCGCACCACGCGGCGGCCGGCTACATCGCGCGGCTGCTTTCGCTCGGGCACAAGGTCGCGATCTGCGAGCAGATGGCAGACCCCGCCAAGTGCAAGGGCATCGTGCCGCGCCAAGTGGTGCGCGTGATCACGCCTGGGCTGGTCACCGAACGCGAGCACCTCGAGTCGAGCGCGAACAACTTCTTGGCCGCTCTCGAAGTGACCGCCAGTGCCGTGGGGGTGTCGCTGTTCGATTTCTCGACGGGCGAATTGCTCTCGGCCGAGTTGCCCGACGTCCCTGCGGCATTGGCCGAACTCAGCCGCGCGCGGCCGCGTGAAGTATTGGTCGGTTTCGAGTCGGAGACGGCGCGACCGGGGGTGCTCGAGGCGGTCACTGCGCTCGGTCGCGCAGCCCTGCGCGAGGACGTCGCGATCAGCGACGACGAAACCGAGGCCGCGCTGGGCGAGCTCGCGGGGGATGCCGCGCCGCTCGCTCCGTCGGCGCGCCGGGCCGTGGCTCGCGCGTTGCGCTTTGCGCGGGCGTGCAACCCCGGCGTCGAGCTACCCGCTCGGCGCATCGCGCGCTGGGAGCCGGCTACGCTGCTGGCAATCGATCGCGTCGCGCAGAGCCATTTGGAGCTGGTCGAGTCGGTGTCCGGCCGACGCGAAGCCACGTTGCTGGGCGTGCTCGACGCCACCAACACGCCCATGGGCGCGCGCTTGCTGCGGCGACGTTTGCTCGCGCCGTTGACCGATGTCGAGCGCATTCGCCGCCGTTTGGATTTGGTCGAATCACTCGTCGTGCACGCGCGCTTGCGTGACGAGCTGACTCATGAGCTCGGCCAGGTGGGTGATATCGAGCGCTTGGCCGTTCGCTGCTCGTTGCGGGCGGCCAGCCCGCGCGATTTGGGCGCACTGCGGGACGGGCTCCTGGCCGCGCGCGCGACCGTGAACGTGCTCGAGAGAGTGGCCGATCCTGGCCTACGTGAAACCCTGGGGCTGACCGAGGCTGGTCTCGATACGGTGCCCGAGCTCGCCGCGCGGCTCGAACGCGCGCTGGTCGCACGCCCGCCAGTGCAAGCCAAAGACGGAGAGATCTTCAAACCGGAATTCGACGCTGAACTGGCCGAGCTCGCCGAGCTGCGCAAAAGCGGCACCGAGCGCATGGTGGAGCTCGAAGCGCGACTCAAGCAAGAGACCGGGATCGCGACGCTGAAGATCCGGTTTACCCGCGTTTTTGGCTGGTACATCGAGGTCAGCCGCGGTCAGAGCAGCCGCGTGCCGGAGCATTATCGGCGCAAGCAAACGGTTGCCACGGGCGAGCGCTACGCGACCCAAGAACTCGATGAGCTGGCCGACCGCATCGCGCATGCCGAAGAGCTGCACCGCGAACGCGAACTCTTGCTCTTGAACGAGCTCGGCGCCGAGGCCGCGCGCGAGAGCGAGCGGGTGAAGGCCCTTTCGCGCGAAATCGCGCGCTGGGACGTAGCCGCCAGCATGGCCCACACCGCGCATCGCTACGACTACACGCGCCCGACCGTCGATGCCTCCGATCAAATCGTGATCCGTGATGGCCGACATCCGGTGGTAGAGCGTTTGGCGGCGCAAGGTCGCTTCGTGCCCAACGACGTCGATCTCGATCTGGAACGCGAGCGGCTGTGGCTCATCACGGGGCCGAACATGGCGGGCAAGAGCACGCTGCTGCGGCAAGTTGCGTTGGCGGTGATTTTGGCGCAAATGGGCAGCTTCGTGCCGGCTCGCTCGGCGCGCATCGGGGTCGTCGATCGGGTGCTGTCACGCGTGGGCGCGAGCGACAACTTGGCCGGCGGCGAGAGCACGTTCATGGTCGAGATGCGCGAAACGGCAGAAATCCTGCAAAACGCGACGCGCCGCTCGTTGGTCATCTTGGATGAGATCGGCCGCGGCACGAGCACTTTCGATGGCTTGTCCATCGCTTGGGCGGTGGCCGAGTATCTGGATGAAGCGATCTGCTGTCGCGCATTGTTTGCGACGCACTATCACGAGCTGACCGCGCTGGGTGAGGGCAGCCGTCACGCCGCGAACTACAGCGTGACCGCTCGTGAACAGAACGGAGACGTGGTGTTCCTGCACCGCTTGGTCGCGGGAGCGGCCAGCCGCAGCTACGGCATCGCGGTCGCCAAGCTTGCGGGCCTGCCGGAGACGGTCTTGGCCCGCGCGCGTGCGCTTCTTTCGACGCTCGAAGCCGGCGGGGTCGCCCCGGACGCGCCCAAGGCCCGCACGAAATCTCGCGCAAAAACCGACCAGTTACCGCTATTTGGCGCTCGTTCCGAGGAAACGCGCGGCCATGCGGAAGTGCTCGAAACGTTGCGCGCGCTCGACATTGATCGAGTGACGGGGCTAGAGGCATTACAGTTCCTGGCGCGGCTCAAGCAAAAGCTGTGAGCGCCCGCCACGAAGAACCTCGATGCTCGTTCTCGTCATGGGAGTCACCGGCTGCGGAAAATCCACGAGCGGCGCTCTGCTCGCCGCGCGTCTCGGTCTCGCGTTTTACGACGCCGACGACTATCACCCGCCCGGAAATCGCGCCAAAATGGCGGCGGACATCGCGCTCGGCGACGCCGACCGTTGGCCCTGGTTGCAGCACCTGGCCGAGCTCTCGGTCGCGTGGGAGGCCCAGGGCGGCGCGGTATTGGCTTGCTCCGCGCTCAAGCAGGCCTATCGCGACGTGCTGCTCGCGCGCGTCGCGAGCGCGCGCGTGGTGTACCTCGAGCTGTCACGAGCCGACGCGGAGCGGCGGTTGGAAGCGCGCCGCGGTCAGCACGCCATCGTGCGCGACTTCACGCGCGTCTTGGACGGTCAGTATCGAGATCTCGAGCCGCCCCGCGACGCGCTCACGCTGTCCGCCGCCCTGAGCCCGGAGCAAATCGTCGAGCAGGCGGCGGCGTACCTCCGCCGGCTCTGAGTTCAGCCGCGCCGGGGAGGCTTCGGTTCGGGAGGCGTCGCCGTGCGGCCATCTTCCGGCCACGGGTGACGCGGGTAGCGACGCATCAGCTCACGACGAATGCTCGGGTAGTGACGCAGCCAAAAGCCCGACAGGTCGGTCGTTACCTGCATGGCGCGTTGATTGGGCGCCAGCAAATGCAGGGTGAGCGGCACCTGGCCGCGGCACAGCCTGGGACCTTCGGGCATGCCGAAGAAATCTTGCAGGCGGGACTCGATCCAGGGCGGACGATCGGCTTCGTAGTGCACTTCGACGGTGCGGCCACCGGGCAAGCGAATGCGCTCTGGAGTCTCGTTTTCGAGCGCTCGGCGCTGTGCGGCATCGAGCCCGGCGAGCAGCGCGCTGCGCACATCGACCGCCGCGAGTTCCGCGAAGCTCACCAGGCCGACGCACAGCAGGTCGAGGGTCGCATCGACCGCATTTTCGTCGAGCGGGGCGAAGTGAAGCTCCGGAAAGTGCTCACGCAGCAAGCGCAAGCGCAGGGTCAAGGATGAGACGGCATCACTCTTGGCGAACGACAGCGACGACCCTCGTCGCGCGGCCGCGGCCAACACCGCGCTCGCGCCCGGCGAGGGCGGCGCCGCCCCGCGCGCTTCATCGAATACGACCGCGCCGAACGCCATCTTCTCCACCCGCTCGACGCGCTCGGCGCTCGCGTTCCACTCGAGGTCGTCCGTCAGCTTCACGGCGCTGGCGAAATCCTCCAACAGCCAATCTGGTTGGATTGCGCTGGCCAGACGCACGATGGTTTGATTCGAACTCGAGCCGCGCTGCTCTTCGACATCGAGCGCGAGCAAGAACTCCGGGTCGACGACCACGCTCTGCTCCGAGAGCCGCGCGAGCCCGCCCGAAGTGAGCACCAAATCGCGCTCGCCGCGCCGTCGTCGCCGCGCGACGCGGTCCGGAAAAGCCGCGAGCAGGCAGCGCATGAGCTCGTTTTCGACCGCATCCATGCTGCCGGGCCCTTCGACGCGATCTTTGACCAAACGCGCGAGCTGGCGTTCGGCGCGGCGCACGCTCTCCACCGCGCGCACGTCGAGACCGAAACTGCGCAAGCGATGAGCCTCGAAGCGCGCCTCTTCGGCCTCGCGGTAGCGCTCCATGCGCTCGAGCACGTCGCTCGGGCCGCGCGTTCCAAAGCTTGCTCCACTCTGCGCCCCGAAGCCGGTGCGCGTGTTCTGCACGATGTCGCGCTCGCCGAGTAGCGCCGCGGCCAAAGCGGCCTCTTTCGCGACGCCGCGCCGCTCGCCCTCGACCAATAGTCGCCCCAAACGTGGTGCAACGGGAAAGCGCAACAGCCGCCGCCCGAGCTCGGACAGCCCGCCTGCTTCCGCGAATGCACCGAGCAGGGCGAGCAGGTCGTGCGCACTCTCCACGCGCGCCTTCGGCGGCGCCTCGAGAAAATGCAGTTTTTCCGGCTCGGTGACGCCCGCGCCGTGCAGAATCAAGAACGCCTCGGCCAGGTCGCTGCGCACGATTTCCGGCGCGTCGTGCGCGCGCCGGTTGTCGTAGTCGGGCTTCGTGTACAAGCGCAGCACACGGCCCGGCTTCGTGCGCCCGGCCCGACCCGCGCGCTGCGTGCTCGAGGCGCGACTGATTGGCTCGAGCGCGAGCGTGGGCAAGCCACTCCACGGGGAATGCCCGGCCACGCGGGCGAGCCCCGAATCGACGACTACGGTGACGCCGTCCACCGTCACGGAAGATTCGGCCACATTCGTCGCGAGCACTACCTTACGCTGCAAGGCCTTCTCGACCGCGCGCGCTTGCTCGGCAATCGGCAGATCCCCGTGCAATGGCAGCAGCAACAGTTGCGCCTCGCTGGCCAACGTTTCGAGCGCGGCTTTGGCTTTGCGAATCTCACCCGCGCCCGGCAAGAAAACCAGCAGGTCGCCGGTGGGCTCGTCATTCAACGCTTGTCGCACCGCGCTCACGATTTGCTTTTCGAGCGGGCGGTCATCGGCTTTCGGCAAGTATTCGATGCTGACCGGGAACATCCGGCCCTCGCTGCGCACGCGTGGGCAATCACCCAAGAACCGTGCGACCGGTTCGGCATCGAGGGTAGCGCTCATCACCACCAGCTTCAGATCCGGGCGCGTCGTACGGCTCAAGCGGTCGAGCAAGACCAAGAGCAGGTCCGTCGCCAAGTGTCGCTCGTGAAATTCATCGAGGACGACCGCGCCCACACCACGTAGCATCGGATCGGCGAGCAAGCGCCGCAGCACGATGCCCTCGGTGGCATAGCGAATGCGCGTGCGCGCGCCGCCCACGTCCTCGAAGCGCACGCTGTAGCCCACGCGTTCGCCCAGCGCCTCCCCGTGCTCGTCCGCCACACGCTTGGCGGCCATGCGCGCGGCCAAGCGACGGGGCTCGGCAACCAGCACCTCGGCATCCCCGAGCCAACTCTGAATCGCCCACGGCACGCGCGTGGTTTTGCCCGCACCCGGCGGGGCCTCGAGCACGACCGCGCGCGCCGAGCGAAACGCGCGCTCGAGCTCGGATAAAACATCGTCGATCGGCAGCGCCTGCATGCGAAGGCTTGCTTAGCATCCTCGGGGCGGTCACGGCGAGTCGCGCGAACCCGGCCTGGCTTCGGGGTTTTCAGGGCTCGCTTCTAGGCTATGCTGGTGCTGCATGTCCGAGCGCCGCGCCGCATTCTTCGACCTGGACCGAACGCTGGTGCGGGTCGACACGCCCCGCTTGTACACGCGCTATCGCCGCGCGAAGGGTGAGGCTAGCTGGCGTGACTCACTGCAGGTCGCCTGGTGGGTGCTGCAATACACCGCCGGCGTGATCGACGCGCCGCGCGTAGCGCGCAAAGCGCTCGAAGACTTTGCGGGCAAAGAAGAGAGCTGGCTGATCGCGACCTGCGACGAATGGTTCCCGCAATACGTGCTACCCGAAATTCAAGCGCGAGGGCGCGAGATCGTGAAGAGTCATCACGAGGCCGGAGATCTGGTGGCGATCGTCACCGCCGCCACTTCGTACGTCGCGTGGCCGGTCGCGCGGGAGCTCGGCATCGATCACGTCGTGTGCTCGGAGCTGGAGGTCGAGGGCGGGCGCTTCACCGGCAACGTGATCGAGCCGCTGTGCTACGGTGAAGGCAAAATCACTCGCGCCGGCGCTTTGCTCGAGCAACACGGGATCGGCTTCGACAAGGTCACGTTCTTCAGCGACAGCATCACGGATCTGCCCTTGCTGGCGAAGGTCGACGTGCCGGTGGCCGTCAACCCGGATCGGAGACTGCTGCGCGCTGCGCGGGCCCGGGGCTGGCAAGTACAGAATTGGTGAACGCTCGCGGATGCGCCGCTAACCGCGCACGCGGATGGCCCACGTCAGCTTGGCAATACTGCGCAGCACGTTCGGCACGCGCTTCATCAGGTTGATCGTGGGCGGTCGCTTTTCCATCACCCGCGTCGGGATTTCGACTACCCGTAGGGATTCACGGTAGGCGCGGATCACGAACTCGCTCGCAAACACGTCCTTCTCGACCAGGCACGACTCCGCGACCGGCAAGAGCAGGTCACGACGGAAGCCCTTCAGGCCGTGCGTATCCGTGCCGCGGAAGCCGAGCAACAGCCGCAACATGCCCGTGTACAAAAGGCTCGCGGCGTGGCGGAAGAACGGGCGTTCGTCCTCGGCGCCGCCAATCAACTTCGAGCCGATGACGAGGTCGGCGCTGCCCGCCCGCAGCAGCTCGATGGCTCGGCGATGAAAGTCCGTATCACAGAGATCGATTTCGTCGGCCAAAACCAGCGACCCGCGCGCGGCCAAGATGCCTTGACGAAGCGCCTTGCCGTAGTTGGGTTCTCCGACAGAGATATGGCGCACTTCGGGGTACTTCGCCTCGAGCTCGTCGGCGATGGCCACGGTGCGATCGCGCGAGCCGTTTTCGGCCAGGATGATCTCGTAGCGCCAGCCGAACGGCGCCAAACGCTCGCGCAAGTCGACGACCGCGGAGTGCAGGATGCCTTCTTCGTTGTAGACGGGGATGATGATCGAGATTTCGGGCGCGCTCATGCGGGGGTCTGTTGCAGGTGGAGGGCGCGGGCGGCAGCCGACTTGCCGAACGAGATGGCATCCTCCATCGAAGAGTAGTTCCAGTCCCCGTAGCGGCCGCTGGAAATGATGCGTGACGCTTCCAGGAACGGCCGGATGACGTCGAGCGCGGCGAAATAGTCGTGGTCGAAGATGACGTACGCGTAATCGATGTGACGCGCCCGGGCGAACTCGATCTCGTCGGGAGAATCGATGACGCCCATCTCGATCAGCCCTCGTGCCACTTCGGGCAAGAGCCGGTCGAGAACCGGCGGCGATCGATCGGCGAGTTCGACGTACAGGGATGCTTTGCCGGGCGGAGCGAGGGCGGCCGAGAAGTGCGAATAGCAGCCGACCCGGTAAAACGGGTACTTGGCTTCGGGGACGTACGCCCAGTGAAAATCTTTGCCCGACTCGCGGCGCAACGCGACGTCCAGATAGTGCAAATGCGAGCACCGGAGCTTGGCGGCGGCCGCGCGCACGGGGGCGGGGACTTCGTCGAGTAGCCCCAGCAACGTGGGCAACGGAATGGTGCTCAGCAAGACCTCGAACGGCACTCGTTCGTGCTCGAAGACCAAATGCCGCGCAGTGAGTTCAATCCGGAGTGGCGCGCGCTCGAGTTCGAGGTGCGGTACTCGCTGCGCCATGCCCCGAGTGAGCTCGCCGATGCCCAAACGCGGGTAAATGAAGTTCGAATTGTAGCCCAGCTCGCGGTCGTTCAAGCCGACGGCCCCCGCGATCACGTCTTCGAGTTTGGGCAGGGGCACGAAGCGCTGGCACCACGCGCTCGTGATCTCGCGCGGGTGGACGCCCCACAGCCGCGAATTGTACGGGATCATGAAGTGCCGGCTGATCCCCTCCCCGAAGTGGCTCAGGCAAAACTCTTCGAAGTTGGTCGGTTCCGTCTTGCTCTCGGCAGGGGCGAAATGCGCAGCCAGAAAACCTCGTACGCAATCGTACGCGACCTGCGGCGGCAGTCCGAAGGTGTTGGCCTGAAACGGGTAGCGCGTGTACACACCGTTCGACCAGATCACGCTTCGCCGTTGGATCTGCAGATGGTCGGGCCCAATCCAGTCGAGCACCTCCTCGCGCAGGGCGTCACTCTTCAGGTGCAACAAGTGGCCGGTGCGATCGAAGCGAAAGCCACGCTCTTCGATCGTCACCACGTGACCGCCGGGCTCGGCGCGCTTCTCGAAAATGCGATGCGCCGCGCCGCGTTGCGCGAGCTCGATGGCCGCGCTCATGCCGGTCAGGCCGGCGCCCAAAATCGCGACCGGAGTGCGCGCGGAGATAGCAGCGGAGCTCATGCCAAAAGGTGGCGGACGCTATCACCAGTTGCCCAATTGGGCAGAGCTTGGCCGGCTTTGTGCGAGAACTCCGCGGTTTGCTCGAGCTCAGTGGGCATCGTTCCAGTTCGGGCCATGGCCCACTTCGACGATGAGCGGCACGGCCAGCTCGTACACGCTCTCCATCGCGGCTTTGATTTTGGCTTCGGCTTCGGGAACTTCCGCTTCCGGTACTTCGAATACCAGCTCATCGTGCACGCTCAGGGTCATGCGGGCGCCGGGCGAGGGTGGGTCTTTGAGCGCCAGCATCGCGAGCTTGAGTAAGTCCGCGGCGGTGCCTTGAATCGGCATGTTCATCGCGATGCGTTCGGCCGCGAGTCGCTCCGCGCGGTTGGCGCTGCGAATCGTCGGCAACAGGCGGCGGCGCCCGAGCAGGCTGCGTACGGCTTCTCCCGCGCGCGCGCGCTCCAAGGTTTCGTTCATGAAGCGCCGCACGCCCTCGTAGCGGCGGAAGTAGGCCGCGATGAAGCTCGATGCTTCGGCGCGAGCGATGCCCAGTGATTTGCTGAGCCCGCTGTCGCCTTGCCCGTAGATGACGCCGAAATTGACGGCCTTGGCCCGCGTCCGATGTTCGCGCGTGAGCTCTTCTTCGCGCAGTTCGAAGATCTCGAGCGCGGTGCGCGTGTGGATGTCTTGCCCGGTGCGAAAGGCATCCAGCAGCACGGGATCTTGCGACAAATGAGCCAGGACGCGCAGCTCGATCTGTGAGTAGTCCGCGCTCACCAGCACGTAGCCGGGCGGAGGTACGAACGCTTGCCGGATCTTACGCCCGAGTTCGGTGCGGATCGGAATGTTCTGCAAGTTCGGATCGGTCGACGATAGCCGTCCCGTCGCCGCCACGGCTTGCTCCCACGAGGTGTGAATGCGACCCGTCGTGGGGTTCAAAATCTGCGGCAGCGCATCGATGTATGTGCCCTTCAGTTTGCTCAGCTGGCGGATCTCGAGGATGACCTTGGGCAGCGGGTGCAGCTCGGCCAGCGCGTCGAGCGTATCTGCGTCGGTCGAGCGCGAGGTCTTGGTTCGGCGTAACGGCTTGAGTCCAATTTCGTCGAACAGTAGCGTCTCGAGCTGCCGCGGTGAGTTCACGTTGAATGGCTTACCGGCGATGGTATGCGCTTCCGTTTCCAAGCGTTGGATCTCGCGCTCGCACTCGCGACCGAGCACGGCCAAGTGTTCGGTATCGACCAACACGCCGTGCTCTTCCATGCGCGCCAAGAGCGCGGCCAGCGGTAGCTCGACCTCGCGCAGCAACTTGTCCAGGCCGTCTTCCACCAGGCGTGGCTCGAGCCGCTCCTGCAAGTGGTAACTGAAGACCGCGCTCGCGCCCACGAACTGGCTGGCCTCTTCGATCGTGAGCTCGTCGAAATCCAGCGTTTGTCCGCGCTTTTTCTTGGTCAACGAGTCGTAGCTCGAGGCCACGACGCCGAGCTCGCGTTGCACCAGCGGCTCGCGCTCGTTGCGTGATTCGGGATCCAGCAGGTAGGCCGCCAAAGCCGCGTCGAAGGCGTAGCCGGTGAAGCGGAAGCCGGCGTGGCTCAGGATCACGTCGACGCGTTTCAAGTCCAACGCCGACTTGGCAATGCTTGCGTCCGCGAGCAGCGGTCCGAGCAACTCCTTGACCTCGCCGAGACCGAGCTGCTTCGGGCAACCCATGTAGCGGTGCCCAACCGGCAGATAGACGGCTTTCCCCGCCTGCCAAGCCAGCGCCACGCCGACCAACGCCGAGCGCAAGGTGTTCGGCGTGCTGGTCTCGACCGCGATCGAAAAGGCCTTCGCTTCACGCAGCTCGGCGACCAATGCCGTCAGCTGCTCGAGGCTCATGATCACGGAGATTTCCGGAGCGCCCACGGGCGCGGCGGGCGGGCTCTTGCTGGGCGCGGCGGGCCGAGTGGAAGCCGAAGCCGGGGCCGAGGCCGGCAAGAGCGCGAGGGACGCTTGGCCGCTCTCGGGTTCGTTCGACAGGGCCTGCAGTTGACGCTGAAAACCGAGCTCGGCGTACAGCACTTTCAAGGCCGCGATATCGCGGCCGCCGTAGGCCAAGTGCTCGCGGTCGATCACGATCGGGCAATCGTCCTTCAACTGCACGAGCTGCCGGCTGAGGAACGCCTTGTCCTTGTTCTCGATCAGCTTGTCTTTCAGCCCCTTTTTCTTGAGCTCCTCGATGCGTTCGTAAATGCCCGCCAAAGTCCCGAACTCGAGCAGCAGATCTTTGGCCGTCTTCGGCCCGACCGAAGGCACGCCCGGAATGTTGTCCGAGGTGTCGCCGGTGAGGGCCAACAGATCTTGCACTTGATCGATGCGTACGCCGAAGCGCTCCTCGACTTCGGGCACGCCGAACACGCGATCACGCATGGTGTCCCACATGATCGTGCGCTCGCTGACGAGCGGCATCAGGTCCTTGTCCGCCGCGACGATCACCACCTTCAAGTTGTGTTCGCCCGCGCTCCTGACCGCGCTCGCGATCAAATCGTCGGCCTCGACTCCGTCTTGTTTGAAGATGGGAATGTTGAACGCGCGCACGATCTGCTCGCAGCGCGCCATCTGTTGGCTCAAATCCGTCGGCGACGGCGGGCGGTTGGCCTTGTACGCGTCGTAGATCTCTTTGCGGAAGGTGGCCCGTCCCGAGTCCATCGCGATCGCCAAGAGTGCGGGTCGGCATTGACGCACCAGGCGTTCCAGCATGCTCACCGTGCCGTGCACGGCGTGCGTCGGTTCGCCCGTCGGACTCGAGAGCGGTGCGATCGCGTGGTAAGCGCGCAGCACGTAGCTACTGAGGTCGACGATGTACAGCACGTCGGGTGCTGCTGCTGGAAAGAGCTGCGTCATGGCGCGGTCTTAGCCCGAGTCGGCGAGGGCCGCCTGGAACATGAAACAGCGGGCGAATCCCGCGGCGGCCTCGAGGCCGGCTGGTTTGTCGCGCGGCTCGTCTCCGTTTCGCGCCGCGCGCGTTGGCAGCTCACATCTGGCGCAGGAACCCA
>Ga0247757_10000227_pt1 | contig 47000 bp, 41 predicted proteins | sample UWRJL126311R4_FD_180929 | JGI IMG/M metagenome (GOLD analysis project Ga0247757, IMG submission 180929) | Plant litter microbial communities from Arlington Agricultural Research Station in Wisconsin, United States - UWRJ-L126-311R-4 | ecosystem: Environmental > Terrestrial > Plant litter >... | reverse complement strand
GCGTTACGACGCCCACCCAGATCGCGGCGATGTCGAAGGTCGAGCCGGCGACCTGGATCATCTTGCCGAGGCCGTGCTGGCTGCCGATGTACTCGCCGACGATCGCGCCGGTGAGCGAGAGCCCGATCGAGACGCGGAGGCTGCTGATGATCGACGGGAGGGTCGAGGGCACCACGACCTTCGCGAACACCTGGAACCGGCTCGCGCCCAGCGAGTAGAGCAGGGTCTGCTCGTCGCGGTCGACGCGACGGACGGCGGCGTAGGTGTTGAGGATCTGGATGACGATGACGATCGCGGCGGCCATCGCCACCTTCGACTGCAGGCCGAGGCCCAGCACCAGGACGATGATCGGCGCGAGCGCGAGCTTCGGCATGGCCTCCAAGGCGATGAAGATCGGCTCCGCCACGCGGGCGTAGAAGCGCGACCACCAGAAGGAGAGGCCGATGAGGACCCCGCCGCCGACGCCGATGAGGAAGCCGTAGACCGTCGACATGGCCGTGAACGACAGGTCGGCGCCCATGGTCCCGGCGTTCACCTGCGTGAGGAACGACGCCCAGATGAGGCTCGGCTTCGACCAGAAGAAGGTGCTGATCACGCCGGCGGTGGCCAGGAGCTCCCAGAGCGCGAACACCACGACGACGATGCCGACCACCGTGAGGACGATCTTCCAGCTCGCCGGCTCCGTCGGGAACAGCGAGCCGCGGCGGCGCTTCGCGGCCTTGCGCGGGATGCGACCGAGCGACTCCAGCCGGCCGGCCGTCGTCGAGGGATCGGAGGCCCGGGGGACCAGGGCGGGGATCGTGGTCATGCGTCGGTCCTCTCGGCATCCGGGGTGAGGCTCGTGTGGAGCAGGGAGAAGATGCGGTTCTTGTAGGCGATGAAGGCGTCGCTCGTGACGATGCCGGGCTTGCGCGGGCGATCGAGCGTGATCGGGATGTCGGCGATCACGCGGCCGGGCCGCGGCGCCATGACGACGACCCGATCCGAGAGGTAGACCGCCTCGTCGATGTCGTGGGTGACGAAGACGACGGTCTTCTGGAAGTCGTCCCAGACGTCCAGGAGCCACTCCTGCATGGTCGCCCGGGTCTGGGCGTCGAGCTTGCCGAACGGCTCGTCGAGCAGGATCACGTCGCGGTTGAAGAGGATGGTCCGCAGCAGCGCGGCCCGCTGCCGCATGCCGCCCGAGAGCTGGTCGGGCCGGTGGTCGGCGAACTCGGCGAGGCCGTAGGCCTCGAGGAACGGCATCGCGAGCTCCCGCGCACGCCGCTTCGGCATGCCGCTGACCTCCATGCCGATGATGATGTTGTTGAGGACGCTGCGCCACGGCAGCAGGAGGTCCTTCTGGAGCATGTAGCCCACGTGACCCTGCTCGCCCACGATGCTCTCGCCGTTGATCGCCACGTCGCCGCCCGTCGGCAGGTCGAGCCCCGCGACGATGTTGAAGAGCGTCGACTTGCCGCAGCCCGACGGGCCGATGATCGAGAGGAACTCGCCCGGGCGGACCGTCACGGAGGTGTCGCTGAGGGCGACGGTCGTGGCGCCGGACTTCGCGACGAACTCGCGCGAGACGCCGTCGATCCTGAGTTCGGCGCGTCCGCTCTTCGGCGGTGCGCCGGTGGGGGCAATCGTCATGTCCGGCTCCGGGAGGTCGGGGGAAGGAATGCACCCCACTGTCCGACGTCGCAGTTCCGCCCCGATTGCGGCGCCGTTGCCGGGCGGTAACTTGTTCCGGCGCGGTTGACGGTTACATGCGCGAAACGCGGTGCCCGTAGCCTGCCGCGATGGCCGCGCTCACGGGGATGATGACCAGGCCGAGCGGCTCGCATCGCGACCGTCTCGTGCTCGCCGCGATCGCGCTCACGACCCGGCTCGCCGACGGCTGGTCCGGAGGGTCGCCCTTCCACGCGCCGGAGGACCCGGCCGAATGCGCGGTGATCGCCAACGAGACGTGCGAGCGCTTCTATCGCAAGCAGTCCGCCTTCGTCCCGGAGGAGGCGGAGTCGCTGAAGGTCCTCATGAACCGCCTGCAGCGCGTGTTCCTCGACCTCGCGGCGGGCGACGTGCCGGCCGCCGTCCCGCAGATCAACGCCATGCTCGCGGAGCATCCGGCCGCGCTGCATCTCTCCGCCGAGGCCCCGTACTCCCTGCACTACCAGGACCACGCGATGCCGGCCGTGCAGGGCTGGCAGGTGGGCTGCTGCGCGGCCCTCGCCTCGTGGGTGTCGTCGCAGGCGACGCAGTACATCGGGTCGTGCGCGGCGCTGCGCTGCGACCGGGTGTTCTTCGACGACACGCGCAACGGCACCAAGCGGTTCTGCAGTCCGCAATGCCACAGCCGCGAGAAGGTGCGCGCGTATCGGCTGCGGCGCGCGATCGCGGACGCGGGCGCGGGATCGCCCCCGACGGCGGCGGATCGCGGCATGTAACCGTCTACCGCGCGGACAGACGTTACGGCCGGGCAATCGACGCGTCATTCGAGCGAAACGGGGCCGGACGAGCGTGAGCGGCGGTCCCCGTCCCGCACGTCGCACGAAGGAGCGCCGATGACCGCGTCGCCGAAAGTCCGGATCGCCCACCTGAGCGGTCCGACCGCCACGATCCAGAACACCCCGCCGCTCGTCACCTCGAACAAGGCGCGCGCGAAGCACGGTCTGCCGCCGCTCACGGACGAGAGCGGCGAGCCGCTCCGGTTCGACGCGCTCCGCGCGCAGCGGCTCGCGGCCCCGGCCACGGTCTACGTGGAGCAGTTCTCGGCGCACCCGCTGGAGCGCGACGCGGCGGAGCTGTACGGGGATCCCGACGGCTACCTGGGCGCGGACGGCGTGGTGCGCGACGCCCCCGCCGACGCGGCCGATACCCCGGTCTACGCGGTCGAGCTGCACCCCGACGACGGGCTGTACCCGCTCCCGTACATGGCGCGCCAGGCCGACGGCACCGCGTGGGAGGACGACACGGCCGTGCCGTTCGGCGCCGAGGCCGTCGCACGCCAGGGCTTCTTCCCCGACGGCTCGCGCAGCTTCGAGGAGATCGATCGTCTCGGCATCGAGGACCGCGGCACCGCGAGCCCGATCTCGTCGCGCGCGAGCGTCGACTTCTACCGCGTCTCCCCGCCCGGCGGCTACCGCAAGGGGCTCGCCGCCGAGCACCGGACGGACGTCGGGGAGGGCGACATCGCCCCCGAGCTGCGCGGACAGGACTTCAACGGCTACCGCCCGGGCCACCTGGCGACCGCCCCGGCGCGCCCTGCCCTCGCGAAGATCACGAACGACGCCCAGGCGATCGCGTCGAGCGGCGAGTACGACGGCCTCGTGTGGACGCAGGGCAGCCCGCAGGTCGAGGAGACCGCGTACTGGTTCAGCCTGCTCATCGACACGACGATCCCGATCTGCGGCAACTCGGCGCAGCGACCGCAGGGCATGATCAGCGCCGACGGGCCGAAGAACATCGTCGACTCGATCGCGTTCATCCAGTCGGGCCGCTGGGCCGACGCGGAGGGCCGCAACCGCTGCGGCGTCGTCGTGATCGAGGAGCAGCAGTACTTCGCCGCCCGCGAGGTCTACAAGTCGGACGCGCGCCCCGGCAACTACCGCGCGACGGGCGGCCACGGCGGCATCATCGGCCAGACCACGCACACGGGTGCGATCCACCTGACCTACCTGCCCGCCTACCGGCACACGCACCTCTCCGAGCTCAACACGACGCGGCTCCCCGCGACGGCACGGGCGGCGACGCGCACGCCCGAGGGGCTCGGGTACGTGGAGGTCGCGATCAAGGACGCGGCCGGGCGGATCACGGAGGACGCGATCCCGTCGGTCTCGATCGTCAAGGAGGGCGGATACGCCGACGAGGCGTTCGGGACCGCACCGGACGACCTCCCCGTCGTGCAGGCCCTCCTCGACCAGAAGCTCGGACTCGGACGGCTCGGCGGCATCGTCGTCGAGGGACTGGTGCCGTACGGGAGGCTCCCCTCCCGCGCCACCGAGGCGCTGCTGCAGCGCGCGGTGTTCAGCGGCATCCCCGTCGCGCGCGTGGGGCGCGGTGCGCCCGAGGGATTCGCCGACCCGACGCCGTTCACGATCGCCGGCTCCAACCTGACCTCGATCAAGGCACGGCTGCTGCTCATGGCGAGCCTCATGAAGCTCGGCTCGCTCCCGATCGCGGCCGACCCGGCGAACCCGACGCCCGCGGAGCAGGCCGCGACGCGGGAGGCGGTCGCCGCGTATCAGGAGCTGTTCCTCACCCACTGAACGGAGCCCGTCGGTGACGACCCCCGCCTCCGCCCTGCCGGCGCGCCATCGGCACCGCGGCCTCATCCTCGCGATCTGCTGCATGAGCCTGCTGATCGTCAGCATGGACACGATGGCGGTCAACGTCGCGCTGCCGTCGATCCGCGCGGAGTTCAGCTCATCCGTCTCCGCGCTGCAGTGGACCGTCGACGCCTACACGCTGGTGCTCGCGGGGCTGCTCATCCTGTCCGGCTCGACGGCGGACCGGATCGGCCGCAAGCGCACCTTCCAGCTCGGCCTCGTCGTGTTCACGATCGGCTCCGTGCTGTGCAGCGTCGCCCCCACGACCGGATGGCTCATCGCCTTCCGCGCGCTGCAGGCGGTCGGCGGATCGATGCTCAACCCCGTCGCGATGTCGATCATCACGCACACCTTCGAGGAGCTGTCGGCGCGGGCGCGCGCGGTCGGCGCCTGGTCGGCGGTCACCGGGATCTCGATGGCGGTCGGGCCGATCGTCGGCGGCCTGCTGACCGACACCGTCGGGTGGCGGGGCATCTTCTGGATCAATGCGCCGATCGGGATCGCGGCCGTCGTCCTCACGGCGGTGTTCGTGCCGGAGTCGCGATCGGGCCGGCGACGGCGCCTCGACGTGCTCGGGCAGATCCTCGTCGTCGTCATGCTCGGCGGGACGATCGGCGCGCTCATCGAGGGACCGCACCTCGGGTGGGCGCACCCGCTCACGATCGCGCTGTTCGCGGCGTCGGCCGGCGCGCTCGCGACCTTCGTGCCGTGGGAGCTGCGGCGCCGCGAGCCGCTCATCGACGTCCGGTTCTTCCGCAGCATCCCGTTCTCGTCGGCGCTGATCACCGTGATCTCCGGGTTCGCGTCCTATGCCGGGTTCATCTTCCTCATGACGCTCTACCTGCAGGAGGTGCGCCATCTCACGCCGCTGCAGGCCGGCCTGCACCTGCTGCCGATGGCGGTCGCGCAGCTCGTGTGCTCGAACCTCGCGGGGCACCTGGTCGGTTCCCGGGGGACGCGGATCCCGCTGCTGCTGAGCGCGGCGGCGACGCTCCTCGCCGCGACCGCGCTCGCCCTGTGGCTCCGGCCCGCCGCGCCGGATCTCCTGGTGCTCGCGATCTTCCTCGTCTACGGCGTCGGCCAGGGCTTCCTCAACGCGCCGGTCACGACGATGGCGGTGAGCGGGATGCCGCCGTCGCAGGCGGGATCCGCGGCGGCGGTCACGTCGACCGCGCGCCAGGTCGGGACCTCGCTCGGCGTCGCGCTCGCCGGCGCCTTCACCGGGCTGGGCGCGTCGGCGGCGAGCGGCCCGGCCTTCGTTGACGTCGCCCGCCCGTACTGGTGGCTCGTGATCGTGCTGGCCGCGGTCATCGCGGTGCTCGCGTGGCTCGCGACCTCCTCGCGCGGACACCGCAGCCGTGCCGGGATCGCGCACCTGCTCTCGGACGAGCCGCCCCCGGCTCCCGCCCGCTGAGTCCGCTAGACCAGCAGCTGGTGCTTCGCGAGGTCGCGGTACAGCGGTGTCGAGGTGACGAGCTCCGAGTGCGTGCCGATCCCGGCGACGCGGCCGTGGTCGAGCACGACGATGCGGTCGGAGTCGACGACCGTCGAGAGCCGGTGGGCGATCACGAGGAGCGTGCGGTCCTGCGCGACCGCGTCGATCGCCTCCCGCAGCAGCTGCTCGTTGAGGCCGTCGAGCGACGCCGTGGCCTCGTCGAGCAGCAGGATCGGGGTCGCCTGCAGGAGCGCGCGGGCGATCGCGAGCCGCTGGCGCTCGCCGCCGGAGAGCATGACGCCGTCCTCGCCGACGGGGGCGTCGAGCCCGAGCGGATCGCGCGCGAGCACCTCGTCGAGGTTCACGTCGTGCAGCACGCGGCGGCAGTCGTCGTCGGTCGCATCGGGGGAGCCGAGCAGCAGGTTCTGCTTGATGGTGCCGGCGAGCACGGGCGCGTCCTGCTCGACGTACCCGATGCGGGAGCGCAGCTCCTCGCGGCCGAGCCCGCGCACGTCGGCGCCGCCCACCCGCACGACGCCGGAAGTCGGGTCGTAGAAGCGCTCGACCAGCGCGAGGATCGTGGACTTGCCGGCGCCCGACGGTCCGACCAACGCGACCCGCTGTCCGCGGGGCACATCGAACGTCACGCCGTGGAGCACCTCGCCGCCCTCGTGCTCGCCGTCGTCGGCCGCGACCTGGTACCCGAAGTGCACGTCCTCGAACGCGATCGCAGCCGCCGCGTCGCCCGGGGCCGCGGGCTCGATCGCGTCGTCGCCCTCGTCCTCCGAGGGCGTGCCGATGATCTCCTGGATCCGGCCGAGCGCGCCGAGCGCCTGGTTGACCGAGTTCAGGGCCCCGAACGCCTGGCCCAGCGGCATGATCATCATGAAGAGGAACAGGATGAACGCGACCAGGTTCGCGATCGTGATCGCCCCGCTCGCCACCCGGTACCCGCCCACGCCGAGCACGACGAGGAACGAGACCTGGAGCGCGATGCCCGCGACGGGCACGACGAGGGCCGAGATCTTCGCCACGCGGACGCCCGCGCGGTAGGCGCCGCGCGCATCCTCCTCGATCGTCACGGTCTCCCGCTCGGTCGCGTTGGCCGCGCGCACCGTCCGGATCGCGCTGATCGCCCGCTCGACGGCCGCGGCCAGGTCGCCCACCTTCTCCTGCTGCTGGCGGCTCGCGACCCGGACGCGCGACGACAGCGCCACCACGCCGACGACCGATACGGCGATCACGAGCACGGTCAGCCCCAGCAGCACGGGGTCGAGCACGAGCATCGCGATGAGCGCGCCGACGAAGACGACGGCGCCGCCGATCGCGTCGACGAGGCCCTGCGTGATGACGGCGTAGAGCAGCGTCGTGTCGGAGCCGACGCGCGAGACGAGGTCGCCCGTGCGGCGCCGGTCGAACTCCGAGATCGGGAGCCGCAGCATCCGGCGCACGAGCTGGCGCCGGGCCGAGAACACGACGCTCGTGCCGGTGCGCTGCAGCAGGTAGTGCTGCACGCCGCTGATGAGCGCGGAGACCACCACGAGCGCGACGAGCAGCCACACGAGCCCGCCGAGCGTGCCGCCCTTCTGCACGATGCCGATGACCTGGCTCACGAGCAGCGGCTGCACGAGCGAGGTCGCCGCGCCGATGAGGCTCAGCAGGATGACGACGCCGAGGATGCCGCGGTGCTCCGTGAGATAGGGGAGCAGCTGGCGGAAGCTGGCGCGCGGTCCGTCGTCCTTCCCGCGCGAGAAGGGCGATCGACGGGGCGCGGGGGTGTCGCTCATGGCGACCTACAACCTAGTCCAGGGCTGCTGGACGGGCGCCGGGGGCGGGTCGGGCGCCGATCCTGCGGAGCGCCCGCGCCACCGCGATCGCGGCCTCCGCCGCGCGCCCGCCGACGTCCTCCTTCGAGTCGGGCAGGCCGGCCCGGTCGAGGCCCTGCTGCTCCGTGTCGACGGTGAGGACCCCGAATCCGACCGGCTTGCCGGTGTCGAGCGCGACGCGCGTGAGGCCGTCGGTCGCGGCGGAGGCGACGAAGTCGAAGTGCGGGGTCTCGCCGCGCACGATGACGCCGAGGGCGACCACGGCGTCCGCGCCCGCCTCGAGCGCCGCCTTCGCCACGATCGGGAGCTCGAAGCTCCCGGGCACGCCGATCTCGGTGACCTCGGCGCCCGAGGCCGCGAGCACGCGGCGCGCGCCGTTCAGCAGCCCATCGGCGATCGTGTTGTGCCACAGGCCCGACACGATCGTGACCCTCAGGCCCGCGCCGTCGATCGGCTCGAGCTCCGGACGTCCTTCGCCGCTCATGAGTTGCCTTCCTGCGCCGACTGGAGCTCGGCCGCCTGGAGCGCCTCGTCGAGCGCCTGGTGGGTGGGGAGCGCGTGGCCCATGCGGTCGCGCTTGGTGTCGAGGTAGGCCTCGTTGATCTGGCCGACGCCGACGACGAGCGGCACGAGCTCGGTCACGGTCACGCCGCGCTCCTCGAGCTGGCGGGCCTTCTCGGGGTTGTTGCTGAGCAGGCGCACGCGCGACAGGCCGAGGTCCTTGAGGATCCCGACCGCGGCGCCGTAGTCGCGCGCATCGGCGGGCAGGCCGAGGGCCAGGTTCGCGTCGAGCGTGTCGTAGCCCTCCTCCTGCAGCCGGTATGCCCGGAGCTTGTTGATGAGGCCGATGCCGCGGCCCTCGTGCCCGCGCAGGTAGACGACGACGCCGCCCTCCGCCTGGATCGTGTCGAGGGCCGACCGCAGCTGCGGGCCGCACTCGCACTTGAGCGAGCCGAACGCCTCGCCCGTCAGGCACTCGGAGTGCACGCGGATGAGGGTGCCGTCGGCCGGTGGCGCGCCGTCCGGGCCGGGCGCGAGCCAGGCGACGTGATCGGCGCCGGTCGAGCGGTCGCGGTACGCGCGCACGCGGAAGGCGCCGTGCGTCGTCGGGATCGTGGTCTCGACCTCGAACGTCACGCGCGACGACTCGGGCACCTCGATCGGCGCCTCCGGGTCGACCTCGCGCTCGCGCTCGGCCAGGTAGCGAATGAGCGACTCGATCGTGATGACCGGCACGTCGTCGCGCTCGCCGAGGGCGATGAGCCCGGGCAGGCGCATCATCTCGCCGTCGTCGGCGACGATCTCGCCGATCACGCCGACCGGCTCGAGACCGGCGAGCCGCATGAGGTCCACCGTCGCCTCGGTGTGGCCGTCGCGCTCGCGCACGCCGCCGTCCACCGCGCGGAGCGGAAGGATGTGGCCGGGTCGGATCAGGCTGGCCGGCGTCGAGGCGGGGTCGGCCAGCACGCGCAGGGTGTGCGCCCGGTCGCTCGCGCTGATGCCGGTCGAGAGCCGGTCGGCCGCGTCGACGCTGATCGTGTAGGCGGTGCCGCGCCAGTCCTGGGACGTCTCGACCATGAGCGGCAGCTCGAGGCGGTCGGCGATCTCGTTCGTCATCGGCGCGCACAGGTAGCCGGACGAGTGGCGAACGGCCCACGCGATCCACTCCTGGCTGGCGTACTGCGCCGCCATGACGACGTCGCCCTCGTTCTCGCGGGCCTCGTCGTCGGCCACGATGACCGGGCGGCCCGCCTGCAGGGCGTGCAGGGCGGTGGGGATGTCGGCGAGGCTCATGCCAGCGCCTCCTTCTTCTGGAACTGCATCAACCGGGCCACGTGACGGGCCAGGATGTCGGTCTCGATGTTGACGCGGTCGCCCGGCACGAGGGCGCCGAGCGTCGTCGCGGCGAGGGTCTCGGGGATCAGGGACACCTCGAACCAGTCGTCGGCCACGTCGCTCACGGTGAGGCTCACGCCGTCGACCGCGATGGATCCCTTGCGCGCGACGAGCGGCGCGTGCTCCGGGTCGAGCGTGAAGCGCACGACCCGCCAGGCGTCGCCCGGCGTGACGGCGAGCACCGTCGCGGTCCCGTCGATGTGCCCCTGGACGATGTGGCCGCCGAGCCGGTCGGTCACGAGCGCGGCGCGCTCGAGGTCGACGCGGTCGCCGGGCGTGCGCTCGCCGAGCGTCGACATCGCGATCGAGACGGCCATGACGTCCGCCGTGAACCAGTCCGGCCCCTGGTCGACGACGGTCAGGCACACGCCCGCGACCGAGATCGACGCCCCGTGCTGCGCGTCGGCGGCGGTGATCGGCGCGCGGAGCGTGATCCGCGCGGAGTCGCCGACCGGCTCCCAGGCCAGCACCTCGCCGACCTCCTCGATGAGTCCCGTGAACATCAGAGAGCCCTTCCTGTCAAATGGATGTCGTCGCCGAGCACCTCGACCCCGTCGACCTTCAGCCGTCGGATGCCGGAGATGCTCGGGATGCCGAGGTCGCCGATCGCGAGCCGGTCGCCGCCGAGCAGCGCGGGCGCGAGGTACACGGAGTACGCGTCGACGAGCCCGGCCTCGACGAGCGCGCTCGCGAGCGTCGGACCGCCCTCGACGTACACGCGGCGGAGGCCGCGGTCGTTCAGATCGGCGAGCACGGCCGCGAGGTCGCGGCTGCCCGTCTCGACGACGCCGGCCGGGTGCCGGCGCAGCGCCGCGTCGTCCGGGATCGGGCGCTCGCCGATCACGACCGGCACCGGCTGGTGCGCGAGCAGCTCGCCCGCGTCGCCGCGCGCCGTGAGGCTGGGATCGTCGGCGAGGACCGTGCCCGTGCCGACGAGGATCGCATCGTGGGCCGCGCGCTCCTCGTGCACGCGCTGCCGGGCGGCGGCGCCCGTGATCCACCGCGAGCTGCCATCGGAGGCGGCCGCGCGCCCGTCGAGCGTCGACGCCCACTTGACCGTGACCCACGGACGCCCGCGCCGCACGGAGGCGAGCCACCCGACGAGGAACTCCTCGATCTCGTCGGTCAGGACCCCGCCGACGACCTCGACGCCCGCCTCGCGGAGCCGGTCGGCACCGCCCGCGGAGCGCCGGCCCGGATCCGTCACGCCGTAGACGACGCGCGTGACGCCCGCCGCGATGAGCGCCTCGCTGCACGGGCCGGTGCGGCCCCAGTGGTTGCAAGGCTCGAGGGTGACGACGGCGGTGAGGCCCGCGGCGTCGCCGCCGAGCTTCGCGAGCGCGTCGACCTCGGCGTGCGGGGTGCCGGCCCCGCGGTGCCAGCCCTCGGCCGCGATCCGTCCGTCGGCGGTGAGCAGCACGCAGCCGACCCGCGGGTTGCCGCCCGTGATCGGGCCCTGCGCCGCCAGCTCGAGGGCGCGGCGCATGGCGGCGATCTCGCGCGGGGTGGCGGTGCTGGTCATCTCGGTCTCCGTCTCGCAGAGGACGGGTCCGGGATGCCGCGGCTGCCACGTGCAGGCTGCCGCCGCCATGCTCCTCTCATCCGGACTCTGACCGTCGGTCCCGGAATTCCACCGGATCGGCTCCCCGCCCCGGATCTCTCGACCCGCTGCGCGGAGTTCGCGGACTCTCACCGCCGGTGCGGATTTTCACCGCCCCCGGAGCACGTGCTCTATGCCAACTGTAACGCGCGTGCCGCCGCCGCATTCCCGGCACCATGGGGGCATGACACGGATCGTCATCCTGGCCACGGGCGGCACGATCGCCTCGCGGACCGCCGTTCCCGGTGCGGGAGCCGTCGCCCGCGACGATGCGCGCGTGCTGCTCGGGGGTGCGGCGGTCCCGGCGGGCGTCGAACCGGAGGCGGTCGACGTGCTCCGGGGCAACTCCTTCGCTTTCGGCGCGGTCGAGGAACGCGCGATCGCCGAGGCGGTCCGCGCCCAGCTTGCACGCCCGGAGGTCGACGGCGTCGTCGTCACGCACGGCACCGACACGCTCGAGGAGACCGCCGTCCTCGTCGACCTCGCCCACGCCGACCCGCGGCCCGTCGTCTTCACCGGCGCGCAGCGCGCGGCGGATCTTCCGGACACCGACGGTCCCGCCAACCTCGCGGATGCCCTCGTCGTTGCCGCCGCACCGTCCGCACGCGGTCGCGGCGTGCTCGTGGTCTTCGGCGGCGCCGTGCTCGCGGCGCGCGGCGTGCGCAAGGCGCACACGCTGGCGCTGCAGCCGTTCGCCGACCCGGAAGGCGGCCCGATCGGGGCGGTCCGGGCGGGTGCCGTCGAGTTCTGGGCGCGACGCGATCGCCCGCTCCTGGCCCAGGTCGACGCCCGGTTCGATGGCGTCGACGTGGAGGTCGCGGCGGCCTGGCCGGGCGCCGACGGTTCCGCGCTCCGCGCGGTGCTCGATCGCGGAGCCCACGGCGTCGTCATCGCCGCATTCGGCGCCGGCAACCCGACCCCGGGCATGACCGCGGCGATCGCGGAGCTCACGGGAGCCGGGCTCCTGGTCGCGCTCGGGACGCGCGTGGCCGCCGGCCCCGTCGCCGCGATCTACGGCGGTGGGGGAGCGGCCGATGCGGTCGCGGCCGGCGCGATCCCGCTCGGTCGGCTCGGCGTCGCGCAGGGGCGCATCGCGGCGGCGCTCCTGCTGTCCCAGTACCCCGTCGCGGAGGCGGGCCGGCTCCTCGGCGAGCTGGCCTTGGGAGGGTTGGCCGCTCCCTAGGCTGATCGGGTGCCGCCCCACGTCCCGCTCCGCGTGCGCGCGGGGGCCGGGGCACTGGTCCTCGCGGAGCTGATCGGCCAGGACTGCGGCGCGGCCGTCGCGGTCCTGCTGTTCCCGCAGGTGGGCGTCTTCGGCACGATCGCCCTGCGGGTCGGCTTCTCGGCGCTCGTGCTGCTGCTCGTGGCGCGCCCGAAGCTGCCCCGCGGGCTCGGCGACTGGGCCGTTGTGATCGGTTTCGGCGCGGCGCTCGCCGTCATGAACTCGTCGTTCTACCTGGCCACCGATCGCATCCCGCTCGGCACGACGGTCACGATCGAGGTCCTCGGACCGCTCGTGCTCTCGGTGATCGTGGCCGGGCGGCGGATCGCGTGGCTGTGGGCGGGACTCGGCGTCGCCGGCGTGCTGCTGCTCTGGGGCGGCGACCTCTCGAACCTCGATCCGATCGGCGTGGGCCTCGCCGCGCTCGCCGCCCTCTGCTGGGCGTTCTACATCCTCGCGTCGGCCGAGGCGGGACGGCGCTTCCGCCGCCTCGACGGACTCGCGTGGGCGATGGCGGTCGCCACGGTCCTCACGCTCCCCGCCGGGATCGTCACCTCCGGCGCGAAGATGATCGAGCCCGTCCACCTCGCTCTCGGCCTCGCGATCGCGGTGCTGTCGTCGGCGATCCCGTACGGCGTGGAGCTGTTCGCGCTCCGCCGCCTCGGCGCCTCCCCGTTCGGCGTGCTCATGAGCATGTCGCCCGCGATCGCCGCGATCGTCGGGCTCGTGATCCTGCACCAGGCGCTGCCCGTCGTGGCGATCGTCGCGATCGTGCTCGTGGCGGCCGCGTCGGCCGGCGCGGTGCTGACGGGACCGCGTCGGCCGCCGATCGCCGAGCCGGTCGCCTGACCATCTCCGGTTCACTTCGCGTTCATCCGTTGTCGCCACCGTGAGCGCGTGCGTATCGCCTCCCCTCGAGCCATCGTCGCCGCCGCCTCGATCGCGGCCCTCGCCCTCGCGGGCGTGCTGACCGCTCCCCTGGCCGCCTCGGCGAGCCCGACTCCCGCCGCGAACATCAAGATCACCGAGTGGGAGTACAACGGCTCCGAGTTCGTGGAGTTCACCAACCTCGACACGGTGACGGTCGACCTGACGGGGTGGTCGTTCTCGGACAGCGCGGCGCACGCCGGCGACATCTCGTTCAGCTCGCTGGGCAAGGTCGTTCCCGGGGAGTCGTTCCTCCTGACCGAGGCCTCCGCGTCCGCGTTCCGCACGCTCTGGGGCCTGCCCGACAGCGTGAAGGTGCTCGGCGGGAACAGCAGCAACAACCTGGGCCGCAGCGATGCGATCAACCTCTACGACCCGAGCGGCGTCCTCGCCGACACTCTGACCTACAACGACCAGGGCACGGGCTCCGTCAAGGGACCGCGCACGGACACGGCGAGCGCGTGGCCGAGCTCGCCCTCGGCGCTCGGAGCGGACACGGCGAGCGCCTGGACGAGGTCCACCGTCGGCGACGCGGAGCACAGCTGGACCTCGGCTCCCGACCCCGCGAACAGCAACGCCACCTACGTCGGCTCGCCCGGCATCAGCGGCTTCGGCACCGGCGCGGCCTGGGTCCGCATCAACGAGGTCAGCTCCGCGGGCACCGATCCCGTCGAGCTCGTGAATCTGGCGCCGGTCGCGGTGGACGTCTCCGGATGGAAGCAGACCGACAGCGGGCACTCCCCGAGTGCGCTGGTCGGCCTCTCCGCGCCGTCGATCCCGGCCCACGGCTACGTGACGTTCACGTCCAATCAGGGCCTCAGCTCCGACGGCGACGCGGTCCGTCTCTACGCGCCGGACAGCGTCGCCCTCCTCGACTCGACGACCTGGGCCACCGACCAGGCCGAGGCCGGATCGTGGGCACGCTGCGCCGACGGCACCGGCGCCTTCGCGCATGTCACGACCGCGACCTTCGGATCGGCGAACGACTGCACGGGCGTCGGCGGCGGCACCACTCCGCCCGGCGGCGGCACCACTCCGCCCGGCGGCGGCACCACGGCGCCCGAGGCGCCCTGCGACACCGAGGACTCGGGGACCGCCCCGGGCACGCTCCCGGCCGGCGCCGTCACGTGGCCGGGCGGCGACACCCCTGCGACGATCGACGGCCAGTGCGCGTGGGTGACCGCGCCGCCGACCGGCTCGGGTCAGGACCTCAGCGGCCTCGCCTTCGACCCGCAGAACCCGAACATCCTCTACGCGGTCAAGAACAAGAACCACGTCTACCGCCTCGTCAAGTCGGGCGATGACTGGATCAAGGACACCGCGAACGGCTGGGCGAACGGCAAGGACATCTTCTTCCCGGGCGGCACCGGCCTCCCGGACAGCGAGGGCCTGACCGTCGGCTCCGACGGGGCGCTCTACATCACGACCGAGCGCGACAACGCGAACAAGAACGTCCCGCTCGACTCGATCCTCCGATTCGACCCGAATTCGACGGCCGCCTCGCTCAGCGCGACCGACCAGTGGGTGCTGACCGACGACCTCGGCTACGCCCCCACCGACCAGGCGGACGCCAACCTCGGCTTCGAGGGCGTGGCCTACGTGCCGGACAGCTTCCTCGTGGAGCACGGCTTCCGGACGGACTCCGGGGCCCTCTACAGGCCCTCCGACTACACGAAGAAGGTCGGCGCCGGCCTGTACTTCGGCGCCGTCGAGAAGACGGGCCACCTCCGCGCCTACGTCCTCGACTCGGACCACACGTACGTGCGCGTCGCCGACATCGACAGCGGCATGGCCGGCGTGATGGATGCGTCGTTCGATCCCGACCTCGGACGGATCTGGGCCCACTGCGACAACACCTGCGGCAACGCGACGGCGCTCCTGAAGATCGGGACCGACGGCCACTTCGCCGTCGACAGCTCCTACGCCCGTCCGGCCGACCTCCCCAACTACAACCTCGAGGGCTTCGCCGTGGCGCCCCTCTCGACGGCGGTGAACGGACAGCGGCAGGTGCTGTGGACGGATGACGGGAACCGCTTCGGCCACTCCCTGTGGGCCGGCACGCTGAACGTCCCGATCATCACGCCGTCGACCCTGTCGCCGGCCCCCGGTGACACGATCACCCTCACGGTGTCGGGCCTCAAGCCGGGGATCGAGTACGAGGCGGTGCTGCACTCGACGCCGGTTCGACTCGGCAGCGCCGTCGCGAACTCGTCGGGCGTGCTGTCCATGAGCGCGACGATCCCCGCGTCGACGCCGGTTGGTGCCCACACGATCACGATCGCCGCGGTTTCCGACCCGACCTCGAACCTGGCCGTCATCGGGATCACCGTCACCGGGCGCCTCCCGAACACGGGCGTCGACCCGACGAGCGACCTGCTCGGCGCCGCGCTCCTGCTCCTCGCCGGTGCCGGGGCGCTGGCCGCCCGTCGACTCCCGCGCCGCCGGGCCGCGGGAGCCTGAACCTCGTAGAGCCGTGCCCGGCCGGCCGGCCGGCCTAGATCGGCCAGCCCGGCCGCGGCGTGCGCGGACTGATCGGCGTCAGCTCGCCGTGCCAGCCGGGCGGCCGCGTGCCGTCGCGCGCGGGGACGTCCATCGGCGCCTCGCCCGTGTAGCGGAAGCCGGCCGCGCGCGCGGTGGCCGCCGACGCGATGTTGCCGACCGCGCACTCCCACCGGATGATCGGTACGTCCTGCGCGAAGACCCAGTCGGCCATGGCGGACAACGCCTCCGCCATGAGCCCCGCGCCGCGGTGCTCCGCGCCGAGCCAGAAGCCCACGTCGCCGAGGCGCGACCGCCACCCGATGACGCCGAGGAGCGGGCCGTCCGCGGTGCGACGGAGCGCCCAGGTGTACTCGCGGTCCTCCGCCCACCCGGGCGCGACGACGTTCTCGAGGAAACCGACCGCGTGCTTCCGCTCGTACGGCCACGGCGTCGTGAGGTACCGCTCGAAGAGCGGGTCGCGGCAGTACCGCGTGATGTCGTCGACGTCCGTCTCGCCCGGCTGATCGAGGACCAGCCGGGCCGAGCGCAGCGCGACCGGCTTCACGGGCGGGCCAGGAATCCGATCCGGTCGTAGACCTTCTTGAGGGTCGCCTCGGCGGCCTCGTTCGCGCGATCCGCGTTGACGGCGAGCACGCGGTCGAGCTCGGCCGGGTCGGCCAGCAGCTCGAGCGTGCGCTCGCGCACCGGGGCGAACTCCGCGACGACCGCATCGGCGGTCGCGGCCTTGAGGTCGCCGTAGCCGTGCCCTGCGAACTCGTCGACGAGGGTCTCGATCGGCGTGCCGCCGAAGACCGAGAGGATCGTCAGCAGGTTGGAGACCCCGGGCTTGCTCTCGGGATCGAAGCGGATCTCGCGGTCGTTGTCGGTGACGGCCGAGCGCACCTTCTTGGCGTTCGCGCTCGGCTCGTCGAGCAGCCACAGCACGCCCTGCTCGCTGGCCGCCGACTTCGACATCTTCGACTCGGGGTTCTGCAGGTCGTAGATCTTCGCGGTCTCGCGCGGGATCGACAGCTCCGGCACGACGAACGTCTCACCGAAGCGCTGGTTGAACCGCTGCGCGAGGTTGCGGGTGAGCTCGAGGTGCTGCCGCTGGTCCTCGCCGACGGGCACGATGACCGCGTCGTAGAGGAGCACATCCGCCGCCATGAGCATCGGGTACGTGAGCAGGCCGACCGACGCGGCGTCGGCTCCCTGCTTCGCCGTCTTGTCCTTGTACTGCGTCATCCGGCGCGCCTCGCCGTCACCCGTGATCGTGTTGAGCACCCAGGCGAGCTGCGTGTGCGCCGGCACGTGCGACTGCACGAACAGGGTCGAGCGGGTCGGGTCGATCCCGGCCGCGATGTACTGCGCGGCCGTGCGGCGCGTCGCCTCGCGGAGCTTGGCGGGATCCTGCGGCACCGTGATCGCGTGCAGGTCGACGACGCAGAAGTACGCCTCGTGGTCGTCCTGCATGGCCTTCCACTGCAGGAGCGCACCGATGTAGTTGCCGGCGTGCAGCGAGTCGGCGCTCGGCTGCATGCCGGAGAAGAGGATGGGCTTGGTCATGGGAGGTCCTGGGGGGTTTCGAGCTGGTAGTCGACGACGACGGGCACGTGGTCCGACCATCGCTCGGCGTAGCTCGGCGACCGGTCGATCTCGTACCGGACCGCCTTCGCGGCGAGCTCCGGCGTCGCCAGCTGGTAGTCGATCCGCCAGCCGGTGTCGTTGTCGAACGCCTGGCCGCGCTGCGACCACCAGGTGTAGGGGCCCTCGACGTCCGGGTGGAAGCGGCGGTGGACGTCCACCCAGCCGAGTCCGGCGCCGCGGTTGTAGTCGGGGTCGTCCTCCGCACCGACGAAGCGGTCGAAGTACGCGCGCTCGCGCGGCAGGAAGCCGGCGCGCTTGACGTTGCCCTTCCAGTTGCGGATGTCGAGCGTCCGGTGTCCCACGTTGAGGTCGCCCACGACGACCGCGAGCGGGTTGTGCGCCTGCAGCTTCGGCAGGCGCGCCTCGAACGCGTCGAGGAACTTCCACTTCTCGTCCTGCTTCGGGGTGTCGGCCTCGCCCGAGTTCACGTAGCAGGAGACGACGGTCACGATCGTCCCGTCGACGTCGTAGTCGGCCTCCAGCCACCGGCCGGCCGTGTCGTGGTCGTCGAGGGTCGCGAGGTCGACGCGGTGGATCTCGGCCTTGCGCCGCGACGCGAGTGCGACGCCCGCGCGGCCCTTCGCGGTCGCGGCGTCGTGGAGCACGGCCCACTCGTCGCCGAGCAGCGCGGCGAGGTCGTCGGTCTCGGCCCGCACCTCCTGCAGGGCGAGGATGTCGACGTCGCGCCCGGCGAGCCAGTCGCCCATGCCCTTGCGGTAGGCGGCGCGCACGCCGTTCACGTTGACGGAGGCGATGCGGAGCGGGCGGGCCACGCTCCCAGGCTAACGAACGACGAGCGCCGGCACGGCCGCGAGCGACCAGATGACGGCCACGCCCTCGTGCTCGGCCTCAGCCCGCTCGTCGTCGGTCGCGATCCCGGCCCGGTCGAGCCAGATCCCGCGGAGCCCGGCCCGCGCCGCCCCGATCGCGTCGGTGTGCAGGCGATCGCCCACGTAGCACGCGCGGTCGGCGCCGATCCCGGCGGCGTCGCACGCGATCGCGAAGATCCGCGGGTCGGGCTTCGCGACCCCGACCGCACCGCTGTACACGACCGGGTCGACCCGGTGCTCCAGGCCGAGCGCGGCGAGCTTGGCGCCCTGGGACTCCGCCTCGCCGTTCGTGATCACGCCGACCCGCTGCGCGCCGAGCGCCTCGAGGCAGGGCAGCACGTCGTCGAAGAGCCCCCAGGCCGCGTGCGCCGCGCGCTGGAAGTCGGCGAACCACGCGTCGGTCGCGGCATCCGAGTCGTGCAGGATGCCGAGCGGGGCCAGGAACTCCCGCACCCGTGCGCGCCGCTGCTCCTGATGCCCGAGCTCGCCCCGGAGGTAGCGCGGGTAGTGGTGCTCCTCAAGCGCGTGCCAGCGATCGAACGCGGCATCCGGGTCGAGAGCATGCGCGAGCACGTCGGGATGCCGCAGCAGCCCCGCGCGCGCCGCGGACCGGTGGTCGAGCAGCGTCTCGTCCAGGTCGAACAGGACGAGCTCGACGCCCGTCACCGGCGCGGGTCGGACGGCGCCGGCGCCGGCGCCGTCGGGATCGCGCCCGTCTCGCCCGGTTCCACGAGATTCGCGGCGCCCTCGTCGATCCGGCGATGCCGCCGGCGCACGAACCACCGCACCCCGGGTGGCAGGGCCTCCTCGACCTCACGACGGATCTGGCGCTCCAGCTCCGCCCGGAGCCGCACCTCGGCGTCGCGCGTGCGGCGCTCGCCGATCGGGTCGAGCGGCATCCCGTGGTCCGTCGCGGTCACGATGACCCACGAGGCCGCGATGAGGATGACCTGGCAGATCAGGTTGAACCAGATCATGAGGCCGATGATCACGGCGAACGACGCGAGCAGGGGGTTCTTGGAGGCGCCGCCGAGCAGCGAGGTGCCGAGCACCTTGAGCACACCGAGCGCGAGGGCGCCGAGCAGGGCGCCCTGCCACAGCGGTCCGCGCGGGATCGCGACCCCGGCGAGGACCCGGTAGAGCGCCGCGAGCACGCACGCGTCGAGCCCGAACATGAGGGCGAGGCCCACGATCCGCGCGACGACGATCGCGGCGATCGAGCGCTGGTCGACGCCGAGGAAGTCGAGGGTCGCGTTCATCGCGGCGGTGCTGAAGACGGAGAGAGCGGCGGAGACGATGATCGCGACGCCGAATGCGAGGGCGAGGCCGAGGTCCTTCAGCTTCAGGAGCGCGAAGTTCGTCGCGGGGGAGGCGAGCCCGGCGAGGTCGCGGATCGCGTCGCGCGCCGATCCCAGCCAGCCCACCGCGGTGAACAGCGTGCCGACGAGGGCGATCGCCCCGGTCCAGCTGAGCGCGGGCGTCGAGAGCAGCGCCTTCTCCGAGATCGCGCCGCCGCCGCCCGATCCGCCGCGGTCGAGCAGGCCCGGCACGGCGTTGCCGATCAGGTCGAACAGCGCGTCGCGGAGCTGCGGGTTCGCCGCCAGCGCCAGTCCAGCGATCGAGAACACGACCCAGATCGCGGCGAACACCGCGAAGACCGCCTGGAACGACAGCCCCGCGGCGAGGAGCGCGCCGCGCCGGTCGCCGTAGCGCCGGAACACGCGCACGGGCTTGAGCTTCTGCACGCGGTCGCCGATCGCCTGCGCTCGCGCGATGAGCGGATTCGGCGCCGCCGCCGTCACGGGCGCCGCGGGACGGGGGAGCCGGTCGCCGCGCCGAGCCGGAACCGGCTGCTCCGCCTCGTCGCCGTCGACGGCGCGCCGCCCCCGAGCCGTCCTCCGCGCCATGTCCTCAGCCTAGGGCGGGCCTGCGCGCGGCTAGGCTGGCGCTCGGCAGGCATCCAGATGACGTGGAACGGGATCGGCATCGGCGACGGGGTCGCCGTCGGACCGGTCCGACGCATGCCGACCGCGGAATCCCTCGCTGACGCCCCGCCGGACGATCCGGCCGAGCGCGTCGCCCACGCGATCGACGCGGTCGCGAACGAGCTGCTGCGCCGAGCGGCCACCGCCTCCGATGCCGGCCGTCGCATCGTCGAGGCGGGGGCCGCGATGACGCGCGACCCGATGCTGCGCGCGGAGATCGAGAAGCGGATGGCGTCCGGCGACGAGCCCGACGCCGCGGTCACGGGGGCGGTCCACGCGATCGCCGAGCTCCTGGCCGCCGCGGGCGGATCCTCCGCCGAGCGCGTCGCCGACCTCCTCGACGTGGGTCGCCGCCTGGTCGCGCGCGTGCGCGGCGTGCGACTGCCGACGCTCCCGGATTCGGACGAGCCCTTCGTCCTCGTGGCGGACGATCTGGCGCCGGCCGACGCCGTGCTCCTCGACCCGACGCGCGTGCTCGGTCTCGTGTGCGCGGAGGGCGGCTACACCGGCCACACCGCGATCATCGCCCGCGCGCGCGGCGTGCCCGCGGTGCTCGGGGTCGGCCCGATCGACGTCCGCGACGGCGAGCTCGTGCGCGTGGACGCGCGCCGCGGCCGCGTCACGCGCGACGCCGGCCCGGCGACCGCGCCGCACCTGGTGATCGTGACGGGCCCGGCGGAGCTCGCCGACGGATCGGCGCTGCCCGTGCTCGCCAACGTCGGCGCCATCGACGAGGTTCCCGAGGCGCTCGCGCTCGGCGCGGAGGGGATCGGCCTGTTCCGCAGCGAGCTGCTGTGGCTCGAGGCGCGCACGGCACCCGGCCGCGCCGAGCAGACCGCGGCCTACCGGACCGTGCTGCGCGCGGCGCAGGGGCGGCCGGTCGTCATCCGCACCTGGGATCCGAGCGAGGACAAGCCGCTGCCGTTCCTCCCGCCCGGCGTCCGGGGTCCGCGGGCCGACGAGGCGCTGCTCGGCGAGCAGCTGGCCGCTCTCGGCGCCGCGCAGGACGCGGGATCGCTCCACGTCATGGCGCCCATGGTGCGGGATGCCGCCGAGGCCGCATGGTTCGCCGCGCTGGCGCGCGGGGCCGGGCTGCGCTCCGTGGGCGTGGTCGTCGAGCTCCCGTCGCTCGCCGCCGAGACGGCGCGGCTCGCGGGCGTCGTCGACTTCGTCTCGATCGGGACGAACGACCTCACGGCCCAGGTGCTCGGCGTCGCGCGTGCCCGCTCACGAGCCGACGACGCGGGAGACCCGGCGGTGCTCCGCGTCGTGGATTCCGCGGTGCGGGGAGCGCGGGAGGCCGGTCTGCCCGTCTCGGTCTGCGGGGAGGCCGCGGCCGATCCGCGCCTCGCGGTGCTGTTCGCGGGCATGGGCGCGACGAGCCTGTCGGTCGCCCCGCCCGCCCGCGCGCGTGTCCACCGGGCCCTCGCCCGCGTCACGCGCGCGCAGGCCCGCGCTGCCGTCGACGCCCTCTGACGCGGCCCGGCCGTGCGCATCCGGGCTCCGGATGCGACCATGGAGGAGACGTGCGCAGCGAGGCGCTGCGCCGGGCGCCCCGGAACGGGGGGAGCCACCGCCCCCGAACGGGGGGTGAGATGCGGGTGAAACCGGCGTCATAGTGAGGGGATTCGGGCATCTCTATAAGTGAGGACGTCACGGGGATGGTTGTCACCGAGCCATCCCGGAAGTCCTCGTCCCTATGGGTAGAGAGGCCCGGGAATGGATCAGGGGGATGAGCAGTCAGGAATCGAAGCTCACTGCTTCGGACGCGGAACTGATCGAGAGCGCGCGATCGGGGGATACGCGCGCCTTCGGAGAACTGTGGCAACGCCACTTCCGCTCGGCTGCTCGCGTCGCCCGTCAGTGCACGTCGTCGATCGATGCGGACGACCTCGTTTCTGAGGCGTACGCGCGCATCTTCCAACGTGTGCTGGCGGGCGGCGGACCGGTCGGCGCCTTCCGGCCCTACCTCTACACGACGATCCGCAACCTGGCGGCGACCTGGGGCGCCCAGCAGTCGCGCGACATCCAGGTCGACCTGATCGAGGACTTCGAGGACGAGCGGATCCCGGACGACCCGGCGGCCTGGGCCCTCGACCGCACCCTGACCGCGCGGGCGTTCCGCTCGCTGCCGGAGCGCTGGCAGACCGTGCTCTGGTACACCGAGGTCGAGGGCATGGACCCGCACGAGGTCGCCCCGCTCATGGGCATGACCGCGAACGGCGTCGCCGCGCTCTCGTACCGCGCGCGCGAGGGACTGCGGAAGGCGTGGCTCCAGGCGCACATCAACGACGCGCAGGCGTCGGGCGAATGCCAGTTCGTGATGGGCAAGCTCGGCGAGCACACCCGCGACGGCCTCGGCGACCGCGATCGCAAGCGCGTCGAGGAGCACCTGACGACGTGCGCCAAGTGCGCGATCGTGTCGGAGGAGGTCGAGGAGGTCGGATCGCACCTCTCGCTCATCCTCATCCCGCTCATCCTGGGCGGCGTCATCGGCGGCGGCGTGCTCGCCGCGATGGCCGCACCCTCGTCGGCGATGGCCGCGAGCGCGACGGGCGCCGCGATCCCCGCGCTCCCCGCCGCCGTCCACACGGTCGGCGCGGTCGCCACCGCGGGCAGCACGGTCGCGGCGCCCGCCGTGGCCGGCGGCCTCGCGTTCTCCGCCTCCACCGGCACGCTCGTCGGATCGCTCGCGGTCGCCGCGGTGCTCGGTGGCGGGCTCGCGGCCGGGGTCACGGTGTCGCTGCCGCAGACGCCGACCATCGCCCCGCCGTCCGCGGCGCAGGTGATCTCGCCCGGCCAGGCGACCGATCTGCTCCACGCCCTCCCGGTCGCCGATCCGAGCGCGCCCGTCGTGGGATCGCCCGGCGACGGCAGCCTTCTCGCCCCGGTCAGTTCGGCCACCGGGCCGGCGGTCGGCGGTGTCGGCGACACCGTGTCGCAGGTCGTCGGCGGCGTCGGCGACGCGGTCGGGGGAACGGTCGGCGGCGTCGTGACCGGTGTCGGCCAGACCGTGGGCGGCGTGGTCGGCGGGGTCGGCCAGACCGTCGGCGGAGTCGTGGGCGGCGTGGTCGGCGGCGTGACGCCTCCGGGCGGTGCGCCCGTGCAGGCGACCGTCGATCTGAACCTCTCGGGCACCGGGACCCCGGGCGCCACCGTCAAGGCGCAGGTCGCCGGCGCGGTCTACACGACCGTGGTCGCGCAGGACGGCCACTGGGCGCTCCACCTCAGCGGACTCCCGCAGGGCACGAACACGGCGCAGCTGACCCAGGTGGTCAGCGGACTGCTCGGCGGCCTCCTCGGCGCCCTCGGCCTCCAGCCGCTCACCCTCGACGCGCAGCCGCTCGGGATCTCGATCTCGCTGCTCGGCAACGTCTAGAAAAAAATCCGCGGACCCGCGTCATAGATCGCGGGGAGCCCCGTCTCTTCCAGTGAGGTCGTAAGGCCTCCACCCCGCGTGACGTCCAACTCATGGGGTGTCAGGCCGGTGCCCGCGGTGATTCCCAGCCGCCGCGAGCACCGGCCACAGCTGTTTTAAGCGGCATGCCGTGAAACAGCGGAGGCGCCGCATCCCGGGAACGGGTGCGGCGCCTCTCTTCGCGTTCGGGGCGTTACGCCATCTGCGGCGTCGGCGCGAGGTCCGAGATCGGGATGTCGGGCCGGCCCCGCAGGACCGCCTGCTTCACCTCGGCGATCGCCTTCGTCACCTGGATGCCGCGCGGGCACGCCTCGGAGCAGTTGAAGGTCGTGCGGCAGCGCCACACGCCCTCCTTGTCGTTGAGGATGTCGAGGCGCACCTGGGCGCCCTCGTCGCGGCTGTCGAAGATGAAGCGGTGCGCGTTGACGATCGCGGCCGGGCCGAAGTACTGGCCGTCGGTCCAGAAGACGGGGCACGACGAGGTGCACGCGGCGCACAGGATGCACTTGGTGGTGTCGTCGAAGCGCTCGCGCTGGGCGGCGTTCTGGATGCGCTCCTTCTCGGGCTTGTCGCTCGCGATGAGGAACGGCTGGATCTCGCGGTAGGAGGCGAAGAACGGCTCCATGTCGACGATGAGGTCCTTCTCGAGCGGCAGGCCCTTGATCGCCTCGACGTAGATCGGCTTCGAGATGTCGAGGTCCTTGATCAGCGTCTTGCAGGCGAGCCGGTTGCGGCCGTTGATGCGCATCGCGTCGGAGCCGCACACGCCGTGCGCGCACGAGCGGCGGAAGCTCAGCGAGCCGTCCTGCTCCCACTTGATCTTGTGGAGCGCGTCGAGCACGCGGTCGGTCGCGTACATCTCGACGTCGAAGTCCTGCCAGTACGGCTCGGTGTCCTTCTCCGGGTCGAACCGGCGGACGATCAGGGTGACGGTGAAGGCCTGGATCGGGTCCGGCGCCTTCGCGCCCGACGACGTGCTCTCGGCGACAGCGGTGGCCATGCTCAGTACTTCCGTTCCATCGGCTGGTAGTTCGTGATCACGACCGGCTTCCAGTCGAGCGAGATGTGGTCGGCCGCGTCGGCCGAGTGCGGGTCGCCCGTCAGGTACGCCATCGTGTGCTTCATGTAGTTCTCGTCGTCCCGCTTCGGGAAGTCGTCGCGCATGTGGCCGCCGCGGCTCTCCTTGCGGTTGCGCGCCGAGTACACGACGACCTCGGCGAGGTCGAGGAGGAAGCCGAGCTCGATCGCCTCGAGCAGGTCGGTGTTGTACCGGTGGCCCTTGTCCTGGATCGAGATGTTCTGGAACCGCTGGCGCAGCTCGTGGATCGTCTCGGTCACCTTCGCGAGCGACTCGTCGGTGCGGAAGACCTGCGCGTTGCGGTCCATCTCGTCCTGCAGCTCCTTGCGGAGCGCGGCGATCCGCTCGGTGCCGTTCGCGTCGCGCACCTGCTCGACGAGGCCCTTCACGAAGTCGGCCGCGTCGTCGGGCAGCGGCACGAAGTCCGCCGTCTTCGCGTAGTCGACCGCGTTGTTGCCCGAGCGCTTGCCGAACACGTTGATGTCGAGGAGCGAGTTGGTGCCGAGGCGGTTGGAGCCGTGCACCGAGACGCACGCGCACTCGCCGGCCGCGTAGAGGCCCGGCACGACGGTGTCGTTGTCGCTCAGGACCTCGCCCTTGACGTTGGTCGGGATCCCGCCCATCGCGTAATGCGCGGTCGGCATGACCGGCACCGGCTCGTACACCGGGTCGACGCCGAGGTACGTGCGCGCGAACTCGGTGATGTCGGGGAGCTTGGTCTCGAGGACCTCGGCGCCGAGGTGCGTGCAGTCCAGCAGCACGTAGTCCTTGTTCGGGCCGGCGCCGCGACCCTCCGCGACCTCCTGGACCATGCAGCGCGAGACGATGTCGCGCGGCGCCAGGTCCTTGATGGTCGGCGCGTAGCGCTCCATGAACCGCTCGCCGGAGGCGTTGCGCAGGATCGCGCCCTCGCCGCGGGCGCCCTCGGTGAGGAGGATGCCGAGCCCGGCGAGACCGGTCGGGTGGAACTGGAAGAACTCCATGTCCTCGAGCGGGAGGCCCTTGCGCCAGATGATCCCGACGCCGTCGCCCGTGAGCGTGTGCGCGTTCGAGGTGGTCTTGTAGATCTTGCCGAAGCCGCCGGTCGCGAAGATGATTGACTTCGCCTGGAAGATGTGGATCTCGCCGGTGGCGAGCTCGTAGGCCACGACGCCCGCGGGGCGCTTCTGCCCGTTGACCTCGGTCATGATCAGGTCGAGCGCGTAGTACTCGTTGAAGAAGTTGACGCCGAGCTTGACGCAGTTCTGGAACAGCGTCTGCAGGATCATGTGGCCGGTGCGGTCGGCGGCGTAGCAGGCCCGGCGCACGGGCGCCTTGCCGTGGTCGCGGGTGTGGCCGCCGAAGCGCCGCTGGTCGATCCGGCCCTCGGGGGTGCGGTTGAACGGGAGGCCCATGTTCTCGAGGTCGAGGACCGCGTCGATGGCCTCCTTCGCGAGGATCTCGGCCGCGTCCTGGTCGACGAGGTAGTCGCCGCCCTTGACCGTGTCGAAGGTGTGCCACTCCCAGCTGTCCTCCTCCACGTTGGCGAGCGCCGCGGCCATGCCGCCCTGCGCCGCGCCCGTGTGGGACCGCGTCGGGTAGAGCTTCGTGATGACGGCCGTCCTGGCCTTCGGGCCGGCCTCGATCGCGGCGCGCATGCCGGCGCCGCCGGCCCCCACGATCACGACGTCGAACTGGTGGTAGTGGACGCCGTCGATCACGTCCCCGTCGGTGAACTCCATCCCGGTCAGGCCTTGCACTGCGGGATCTGCGACGCCACGGTCTTGTCGAGGCACGGATCGAAGGTGGTGAGCACGAGGGTCCCTATGAGAAGCAGGCCGACGGTGACCACGGCGAGCAGCACGAGCAGCACGATGCGGAGACGACGGCGGGTGTAGTCGTTGATGAGGGTGCGCATGCCGTTGGAGCCGTGGATGAGCGCGAGCCACAGGAGCAGCAGGTCCCACACGATCCAGAACGGGTTCGCCCACTTGCCGGCGACGAACGCGAAGTCGATCGCGCGGACGCCCTGGCCGAGGAACAGGTTGGTGAAGAGGTGGCCGAAGATCAGCACGACGAGCAGGACGCCCGAGACGCGCTGGTAGAGCCAGCCCCACTTCTCCCAGTTGGTGCGGCGGCGCTTCACCGGGACGACGGGGGAGCGCGGGGCCTCGATCGTGGTCATACGCTGCCCATCCCCTGGAACTCGAACCACACGTTGGTGAGCTGACGCGGCAGGAAGCCGGCGAGCAGCACGATCCAGAGCGCGATCGCGACCCAGAACATGACCCGCTGGAGCTTGGGGCCGAGCTTCCAGAAGTCGATGAGGATGATCCGCAGCCCGTTGAGCGCGTGCAGCCCGATCGCCGCGACGAGCGCGATCTCGCCGAGCCCCATGATCGGCGTCTTGTAGGTGCCGATGACCTGGTTGTAGGCCTCCGGGCTCACCCGCACGAGCGCCGTGTCGAGGATGTGCACCAGCAGGAAGAAGAAGATGGCGACGCCGGTGATGCGGTGCAGCACCCACGACCACATGCCCTCGCGGCCTCGATAGAGCGTCCCGCCCCGGCGGTGCGGGCGTTCGATGCCCGCCGCTGCGGCTGCTCCGGGTCGTGCGACCTGGCTCGACACGGACTCCTCCTTGTGTCTCGGCGACGGGGCGGGTGGCACGCCGCAGACGCTCACGATCGGATGCTCCGAGCCTACGCCCGCCCCGGGGGAGACGCAGGCAAGGCGGCCCTAACCATCTCGATATCGAGATACCCGGCTATCGCGCGAGTTCGAGCGCGCGGTGCGCGATCACCTCGCGGTATCGGTCGAGCAGCTGCTCGCAGAGCGCCGACCACGACCGGCCGAGCACCCGGCGTCGGCCGGCCTCGCCCATCCGCTCGCGCAGCTCGCGCTGCGACACGAGGGCGAGGACGGCCTCGCGGAGCGCGCCGTCCCGCTCCGGGTCGTAGAGGAACCCGTCGACGCCGGACTCGACGAGGTCGATCGGGCCGCCCGCGCCCGGGGAGACGATCGGCAGGCCGCTCGCGTGCGCCTCCTGGAGCGTCTGGCCGAAGGTCTCCTCCGTACCGGTGTGCACGAACGCGTCGAAGCTCGCATAGGCGTTCGCGAGGCGCTCGCCGCCGAGGGCGCCGAGGAAGGCGATCGGGAGGCCGGCGAGCGAGCGCTCGAGGCCGGGGCGCGCGGGGCCGTCGCCCACGATCGCGAGGCGGATGCCGGGGATCCCGCGCAGCTCCGCGAGCCGGTCGAGGCTCTTCTCCGGCGCGACGCGGCCGACGTAGCCGAGGAGGACCTCGCCGTCCGGCGCGAGACGCGCGCGCAGCTCCTGCGCCTCGGGCGTGCCGCGACGACGCGGGTGATAGGTCTCGATGTCGACGCCTCGCCCCCACATCTCGAGGCGCGGCACACCGGCGGCCCGCAGCGCGGCGATCGCCGTGGAGGAGGGGGCGAGCGTCAGGTCGGCGCCCTCGTGGATCCACCGGACGACGCGCCACGCGAAGCTGCTCGCGACCGCGAGCCGGTTGCGCCGCGCATACCCGGAGATGTCGGTCTGGTAGATCGCGACGCTCGGGATGCCGAGCCGGTTCGCGGCGGCGATCGACTGCGCGCCCAGGAGGAAGGGGGAGGCGACATGGCAGACGTCCGGGGAGAAGTCCGCCAGCAGGGCGCTCACCTGCGTGTTCGGGAGTCCCACGGGGAACTGCCGGTACGCGACCGCGGCGACCTCGTGCACGGGGAATCCCGCGTAGCGCCGGGGCGAACCGGCCGCCGGCACGATCACGATCGCCTCGTGCCCGTGGGCCTCCAGGTGCTCGAGGAGCTGGACGACGCTCGTCGTGACGCCGTTGAGGGTCGGCAGGAAGGACTCGCTGACCACGGCGACGCGCATCCCCATGCCGCGAAGCTACGGATCGGCGGTGGCGGGGCGTCGGCTCGACGCGGAAACGGGCGGCGAACCCCCGCCGAATAAAGTGTCGGGTATGGCGGACGCCCTGGAACGGTTCTACTCGATCATCCCTGCGGGGGGCATCGGCTCGCGGCTGTGGCCCCTCTCGCGCGCGGACGCGCCGAAGTTCCTGCACGATCTCACGGGCTCCGGATCGACGCTGCTGCGGGCGACCTGGGACCGGCTCGCCCCGCTCGGCGGCGAGCAGCGGATCATGGTCGTGACCGGTCGCGCGCACCGGGCCGCGGTCGAGGCGCAGCTGCCCGAGCTCCGCGATGCGAACGTCGTGCTCGAGAGCGAGCCAAAGGACTCCTCGGCCGCCATCGGGCTGGCCGCCGCCATCCTGAAGCACCGCGAACCCGACGTGATTATCGGCTCGTTCGCCGCAGACCACGTGATCGCCGACGTGCGCGGGTTCCGCCGCGCGGTGTCGCAGGCCGTCGCGGCGGCCGACGCGGGATCCATCGCGCTCGTCGGGATCACGCCGACGGAGCCGGCGATCGGCTTCGGCTACATCCACGCGGGCGGTTCGCTCACGATCGAGGGCGCGCACGACGCGCGCGCCGTGACCGCCTTCGTGGAGAAGCCCGACCTGGCGACCGCGCGGCGCTATCTGGCCGACGGCGACTACCTCTGGAACGCGAGCATGTTCATCGCCCGCGCGGACGTGCTCCTCGAGCAGATGCGGCTCGCGAAGCCCGCGCTCGTCGCCGGGCTCGAGGAGCTGGCGGCGGCGTGGGACGACCCGGCCACCCGCGGTCCGGCCGTCGACCGGATCTGGCCGGGGCTCGAGAAGATCGCGATCGACTACAGCGTGGCGGAGCCGGCGGCGAAGGCCGGGAAGCTCGTGGTCATCCCGGGCGACTTCGACTGGGACGACGTGGGCGACTTCGCCTCGATCGCCAAGCTCCGCTCCGGGGGCCGCCCCGGTGAGCTCGCGATCCTGACCGACGGCGCCACCGTGCTCGCCGACCACGCGAGCGGCATCGTGGTGAGCCAGTCGAAGCGCGTCATCTCGCTCATCGGCGTGCAGGACATCGTGGTCGTCGACACCCCGGACGCCCTCCTCGTGACGACCAGCGAGCACGCCCAGCGGGTCAAGAGCGTGGTCGACGCGCTCAAGCTCAGCGGGCGCAGCGAGGTGCTCTGACCCTGCTCGGATGAGCACCGGATTTCCGGTTTGTAACTCTTGTGATGCGGTCCGTGTCCCGGGGTCGGCCCGACACGTCACTTTGGGTAATGTGTGCCCCACTTCGCCGTGCCCCTTGCCCGGCGTGAATCTTGGAGGACACAGTGACACTCACCTCGCGGAAGGCCTCGCTGGTCGGCCTCGCGGCGATCGCCGCCGGAGCGCTCACGCTCGTCGGCTGCGCAGCCGCGCCCACCGGGAGCGGGTCGGGCGGCGACAGCAAGTCGAGCTTCCTGCCGTGCATGGTCTCGGACGAGGGCGGCTTCGACGACCACTCGTTCAACGAGCTCGGCCTGAACGGCTTGAAGACGGCGGCCAAGGACCTCGGCGTGAAGGAGCGCTCCGTGCAGTCGAACAGCGCGGACGACTACACCCCGAACCTCAACCAGCTCGCGAACGCGAACTGCAACCTCATCGTCACGGTCGGCTTCAACCTGTCGCAGGCGACGGACACCGCGGCGAAGGCGAACCCGAACATCAAGTACGCGATCGTCGACGACGCGCTCGACAACGAGGGCGCGACCGACAAGGACGGCAAGCCCACCGGCGACGGCAAGGTCGACGTCAAGAACGGCAAGCCGATCCTGTTCGACACCGCTCAGTCGGCGTTCCTCGGCGGCTACGCCGCGGCCAGCTACTCGAAGACCGGCGTCGTCGGCACCTTCGGCGGCCTGCAGATCCCGCCGGTGACGATCTTCATGGACGGCTTCGCCGAGGGCGTCAAGTACTTCAACGAGCAGAAGGGCAAGGACGTCAAGGTCGTCGGCTGGGACGTCGACAGCCAGAACGGCGTCTTCACCGGCGGCTTCGCGGCCGGCGTCGAGGCCAAGACGGCGGCCCAGGGCCTGCTGGACCAGAACGCGGACGTGCTGATGCCCGTCGGCGGTCCGATCTACCAGAGCGCGGCCGAGGCGATCAAGGACCAGAACAAGGGTTCGGTCCTGATCGGCGTCGACGCCGACGTGTTCGTCACCGACCCGTCGGTCGACGACATCATCCTGACGTCGGTCCAGAAGGGCGTGGACGCGGGCGTCGAGGCGGTCGTGAAGGACACCAAGGACGGCAAGTTCACCAACACGCCGTACGTGGGCACCCTGAAGAACGGCGGCGTGAAGCTCGCGCCGTTCCACAACTTCGAGTCGAAGGTCGACCCGGCCCTCGCCGGCGAGCTCAAGGACATCCAGTCCAAGATCGAGTCCGGTGACATCAAGGTCACGTCGAAGGCATCGCCCCAGCAGTAGCAGCACATCGACGGGGAGGCCGGATGCGTTCCGGCCTCCCCGTCGCCATTCCGGCAACGTCGCCGGCGCACATAGATTGGCTCCCATGAAGCTCGAACTCCGCGGCATCACCAAGCGGTTCGGCGCTCTGGTCGCGAACGACCACATCGACCTGACGGTCGAGCCCGGCGAGATCCACTGCCTCCTCGGCGAGAACGGGGCGGGCAAGTCCACCCTCATGAATGTTCTCTACGGGCTCTACCAGGCCGACGAGGGCGAGATCCTGCTGGACGACGTGGTCCAGCACTTCGCCGGCCCGGGCGACGCGATGAACGCCGGCATCGGCATGGTGCATCAGCACTTCATGCTCATCCCCGTCTTCACCGTGGCGGAGAACGTCATGCTCGGTCACGAGCCGACGAAGCTCGGCGGGCGACTCGACCTCAACGCGGCGCGCGCCCGGGTGCGCGAGATCTCGGAGCGCTTCGGATTCGACGTCGACCCCGACGCCCTCGTGGAGGAGCTGCCCGTCGGCGTCCAGCAGCGGGTCGAGATCATCAAGGCCCTCTCGCGCGACGCGAAGGTGCTCGTCTTCGACGAGCCCACCGCGGTCCTCACGCCGCAGGAGACCGACGAGCTCATGGCGATCATGCGCCAGCTCAAGGAGGCCGGCACGGCCATCGTGTTCATCACGCACAAGCTGCGCGAGGTGCGCGAGGTCGCGGACCGGATCACGGTCATCCGTCTCGGCAAGGTCGTGGGCGAGGCGCAACCGACCGCGTCGAACACGGAGCTCGCGTCGATGATGGTCGGCCGCTCCGTCGAGCTGTCGATCCACAAGGACCCGCCGAAGATCGGTGCCGAGTCGTTCGTCGTGAAGGACCTCACCGTCATCGACGCGGCCGACCAGGTCGTCGTGTCGAACGTGAGCTTCACGGTCCACGGCGGCGAGGTGCTCGCGATCGCCGGGGTCCAGGGCAACGGGCAGACGGAGCTGGTGGAGGCGATCCTCGGGGTCCAGAACCGCGTGCAGGGCTCCATCGAGCTGGAGGGGAAGGAGCTGCTCGGCCGCAGCGTCGGCGGCGTGCTCGACGCGGGGATCGGCTTCGTGCCGGAGGACCGAACCGAGGACGGCCTGGTGGCCGAGTTCACGATCGCCGAGAACCTCATGCTCGACCGGTCGCACGGAGGCCCGTTCGTGCGCGGCGGGGCGCTGCAGCTCGCGGCACTCGAGACGTTCGCCGAGGAGAAGATCCGGGAGTTCGACATCCGCGCGCAGGGCGTCGCGACCCACGTCGGCCGGCTCTCGGGCGGCAACCAGCAGAAGGTCGTGCTGGCCCGCGAGCTGAGCCGCGACCTGCGCATGCTCGTCGTCTCGCAGCCGACCCGCGGGCTCGACGTCGGATCGATCGAGTTCGTCCACACCCGGATCGTGCAGACGCGCGACTCCGGGGTCCCCGTCATCGTGGTGTCGACGGAGCTCGACGAGGTCGTCACGCTCGCCGACCGCATCGCGGTGATGTACCGCGGCGAGATCGTGGGCATCGTGCCGGGCGACACCTCCCGCGACGTGCTCGGCCTCATGATGGCCGGCGAGAAGCCCGAGGAGGTCGCGGCATGAGCTCCGCGAACGGCGCCGAGCCCGTCCACTCGCAGTCCCCGAACACCGACACGATCGAGCCGGGCCAGCAGCCCAACGCGAAAAAGGAGCCGGACGCGCCGTTCGGCAACTCGCTGATCCGCGAGATCATGTCGGGCAGCGCGGTGCTCACCGTCCTGGCGATCGTCCTGGCGCTCGTCGTCGCCTCGATCCTCATCGCGGCCACGGACAGCGAGGTGCAGGCGGCGGCCGGCTACTTCTTCGCCCGGCCGAGCGACCTGTTCATCGCGATCGGCAACTCGGTCGGCGGCGCGTACGCGTCGCTGTTCCAGGGATCCATCTGGAACTTCGGCCGCGTCGGGTTCTTCAACCAGATCTCGCCGCTCATGGATACCCTGTCCTTCGCCACGCCGCTCATCGCGGCCGGCCTGGGCGTGGCGCTCGCGTTCCGCGTCGGGATGTTCAACATCGGCGGGCGCGGCCAGCTCATCATCGGCGCGGCGGCGGCCGGATGGGTGGCCTGGTCGTTCCCGATGCCGCCCGTGATCGGGTTCCTCGTCGCGACCATCGCGGGCATCGCGGGCGGCGCGCTGTGGGGCTGGATCGTCGGGTTCCTCAAGGCGCGCACCGGCGCGCACGAGGTCATCGTGACGATCATGCTCAACTACGTCGCGTTCTACCTCGTGTCGTACGGGCTCCGCACCCAGGGCCTCCTGCAGGCGCACAACTCGAACAGCCCGGTCTCGCCCGGCAACCTGCCGAACGCCTCGTTCCCCAAGCTCGGCGACCTCATCACCGCGCTCGGCGGACCGCCCACGACCTCGACGCTGAACCTCGGCTTCGTCCGCTCCAGCACCGGATTCCGCTTCCGCGCCGTCGGCGAGAACCCGAACGCCGCGCGCACGGCGGGCATCAACGTCAAGTGGGTCTACATCCTGGCGATGATCATGTCCGGCGCGCTCGTCGGCCTCGCCGGGGCCGATCAGGTGCTCGGCACGACGACGACCGGCTTCAACTCCGGCGTCGACGCGGGCATCGGGTTCAGCGCGATCACCGTCGCGCTGCTCGGACGCTCGCGTCCGTGGGGCGTGTTCTTCAGCGGTCTGCTGTTCGGAGCGCTCCAGGCGGGCGGCTACACGATGCAGGCCCTGCAGCAGATCCCGATCGACATCGTCGACGTCATCCAGTCGGTCATCGTCCTGTTCATCGCGGCGCCGCCGCTCGTGCGAGCCGTGTTCCGGCTGCCGAAGCCCGGATCGACCCCGAAGGCGCGCCGGACCCCGGCCGCCGTCGCGGAAGGGAACGTCAAGTGAGCGCGACTGTTCTCACGCCCTCGGCCGCGCCGATCGTGCACGAGAAGGTGATCGTCCGCAGCCTCAAGGTGCCGATCATCCTCGACGTGTTCGCGCTCGCGTCGCTCGTGTTCGCGTTCGTGATCCCGCGGACCGGCACGAGCTCGTTCCGCCTCTCGACGAGCTCGGACTTCGTGCAGATCCCGACGATCGAGCTCCCGACCGTGCTCACCGTCGACCTGCTCGCGATCGTGCTCGTGCTCATCGCGGTGCTCACCCACCTGATCGTCGCGTTCTCGAAGAGGGGGCGCTCGCCGCTCTGGATCAGCGCGGTCTTCGCGGTGCTGTTCCTGTTCCTGTTCCTCGCGTGGGCGGGCGCGGAGTTGCGCGCGATCCCGATCCCCGGCCTCCTGGTCGGCGGACTCGCGCTCGCGACGCCGCTCGTGTTCGGCTCGCTCGGCGGCGTGCTCGGCGAGCGCGCGGGCGTCGTCAACGTCGCGATCGACGGGCAGCTGCTGTTCGGGGCGTTCTCGGCGGCTCTCGTCGGATCGGCCACGCACTCCCCGTGGGCGGGTCTCGTGGCAGCGATCGTCGCCGGCGTGCTCGTGTCGTGGGTGCTCGCGGTCTTCGCCCTGCGCTACTGGGTCGACCAGGTCATCGTCGGCGTCGTGCTCAACGTGCTCGTGACGGGCCTGACGAACTTCTTCTACACGAAGATCTTCGCGACGGTGCCGGACCTGAACCGCACGGCGAAGTTCCCCGAGGTGCCGATCCCGGGTCTGTCGCAGATCCCGATCATCGGGCCGGTCCTGTTCGACCACACGATCATCGTCTACATCATGTACATCGCCGTGTTCGCGGTCTGGTACGCGCTGTTCAAGACCCGGTGGGGACTCCGCGTCCGCTCGGTCGGCGAGCACCCGCAGGCCGCCGACACGGTCGGCATCAACGTGAACCGCACCCGGTTCTGGACCGTCTCGATCGCCGGGGCGATCGCCGGGATCGGCGGGGCGTTCTACACGCTCGACTCGGTGTCGTCGTTCGGCAAGGAGATGACGAACGGCGCGGGCTTCATCGCGCTCGCGGCGGTCATCTTCGGGCAGTGGCATCCGATCAAGGCGGCGCTCGCGGGTCTGCTGTTCGGCTTCGCGACGAACCTGCAGTCCACGCTCGGGATCATCGGCTCGCCGGTGCCGAGCGAGTTCCTGCTGATGCTGCCGTACCTCATCACGATCGTGGCCGTCGCCGGGCTGGTCGGGCAGTCGCGGGCTCCCGCCGCCGACGGCACGCCGTACATCAAGTCATGACCGGGATCGACGCCGGCGCCATCGACTGGGACGGCCTGCGCGCGGTCGCGAACGAGGCCGCGACGCACGCGTACGTGCCGTACTCGAAGTTCCCGGTCGGGGTCGCCGCGCTCGTCGACGACGGCCGGGTGATCTCGGGCTGCAACGTCGAGAACGCGTCGTACGGGCTGACGCTGTGCGCCGAGTGCGCGCTGGTCTCGTCGCTGCACATGACGGGTGGCGGCCGGCTCATCGCCTTCACGTGCGTGGACGGCGACGGCGCCACCCTGATGCCGTGCGGGCGATGCCGCCAGCTGCTGTTCGAGCACTCGGCGGAGGGGATGCTGCTCGAGACCGTGTCGGGCGTCCGCACGATCGACGAGGTCATCCCCGACGCGTTCGGGCCGCGCACGCTCGCCGCCTACCGTGAGGAGCACGATGGTTGAGGCCTTCGACGTCGTCGACCTGATCAAGGCGAAGCGGGACCGGGCGAGCCTGTCGACCGCGCAGATCGACTGGCTGGTCGACGCCTACACCCGCGGCTACGTCGCCGACGAGCAGATGTCGGCCATGACGATGGCGATCTTCCTCAACGGGATGGGGCGCGACGAGATCCGCGACCTCACCATGGCGATGATCGCGAGCGGCGAGCGCCTCGACTTCGGAGGTCTCTCGAAGCGCACGACCGACAAGCACTCGACCGGTGGCGTGGGCGACAAGATCACGCTGCCGCTGGCTCCGCTCGTCGCGTCGTTCGGCGTCGCGGTACCGCAGCTCTCGGGCCGTGGCCTCGGGCACACGGGCGGCACCCTCGACAAGCTCGAGAGCATCCCGGGCTGGCGCGCGAACCTCTCGAACGACGAGTTCATGGCGCAGCTCGAGTCGGTCGGCGCGGTGATCTCGGCCGCGGGATCCGGTCTCGCGCCCGCCGACGGCAAGCTCTACGCGCTCCGCGACATCACGGGCACGGTCGAGGCGATCCCGCTCATCGCGTCGTCGATCATGTCCAAGAAGATCGCCGAGGGCACGGGCGCGCTCGTGCTCGACGTGAAGTTCGGCTCCGGCGCCTTCATGCAGGACCCGGCGCGGGCACGCGAGCTGGCGGAGACCATGGTGGCGCTCGGGCAGGACGCGGGCGTCGCGATCCGCGCGCTCCTCACGAACATGAACGTCCCGCTCGGCCTCGCGATCGGCAACGCGAACGAGGTGCGCGAGTCCGTCGAGGTGCTCGCGGGCGGCGGTCCGGCCGACATCGTCGAGCTGACGGTCGCGCTCGCGCGGGAGATGCTCGAGCTCGCCGGTGTGACGGATGCCGACCCGGCCGCGGCGCTGCGCGACGGCCGGGCGATGGACACCTGGCGCGCGATGATCTCCGCGCAGGGCGGCGATCCCGACGCGCCGCTGCCGATGCCGCGGGAGACGGAGGTCGTGCGCGCGGACCGCGACGGCGTGGTCGTCGAGCTGCACGCCCTCCCGTTCGGGATCGCTGCGTGGCGTCTCGGCGCCGGACGTGCGCGCCAGCAGGATCCGGTGCTCCACGGCGCGGGCATCGACCTCCACGTGAAGCCCGGCGCGACCGTGAAGGCGGGCGACCCGCTGTTCACCCTGGGCGCGGACGACCCGGCGCGGTTCGCGCGGGCGCACGAGGCGCTCGCGGGCGCCTACCGGATCGGCGATGCGGGCGAGGCCGTGCAGGACGGCGGCCCGCTGATCGCGGCGCGCATCGGCTGACGCCCCGCCGATCTCGACCGGCTCAATCGACGAGCGGATCGCCGAGGTCGCGGATCGCGTCCAGCATGAGGTCCCAGAACCGCGCGGCGTCGAGTTCCAGCGCGACCTGCGTACGCGTACCCGCGGGCGCCGGACCGCGCAGGTCGACGACCGTCATCCCGAGGGTGTGCTCCCCGCGGGTCTCGACGACGATCGGCGCCGGCACCGCGCGCACGATCGTCGGGTCGATGACGTAGGCGACGGCGCACGGGTCGTGCACGGGCGGGTGGTCGAAGCCGGCGACCTCGCGGTACGCGCCGGTGAAGAAGTCCATGAGCTCGCCCGCGAATCGCGCGGGACCCGTGCCGATCGCGCGGATGCCGGCCACGACCTCGTCGGTCGCGAGGGCCTGGTGCGTGAGGTCGAGGCCCACCATCGTCACGGTCCATCGGGCCGCGAAGACGATGGCGGCCGCCTCGGGGTCGACGACGATGTTGAACTCGGCGACGGGGCTCCAGTTGCCGACGCGGGCGCCGCCGCCCATGAGGACGACCTCCCGGACCCGGTCGACGATCGCCGGCTCGAGCCGCACCGCGAGCGCGATGTTGGTGAGCGGGCCCGTCGGGACGAGCGTGATCGTCCCGGGCTCGGCGGCCATGACGGTGTCGACGATGAACTGCGCCGCGGGGCGCGGGTCGAGCTCGATGTCCGGCTCCGGGAGCACGGGGCCGTCGAGCCCGGACGCCCCGTGGATCTCCTCCGCGACCTCGACCGGCCGCAGCAGCGGGTGCGCGGCCCCCTTCGCGAACGGGATCCCGTGGATGCCCGCGACGCGGGCGATCGCGAGCGCATTGCGCGTCACCTTGTCGATGGTCTGGTTGCCGCCCACGGTCGTGACGCCGATCAGGTCGATCTCGGGGGAGCCCCACGCGAGCAGCATCGCCATCGCGTCGTCATGGCCCGGGTCGCAGTCGAGGATGATCTTCGTCGGCACCGGGAGATTCTATGTGCGCTTCACATATGAAATCGACATTCATATGTGAAAGACTCCGCGCATGACCGACACCGACCTCGCGGAGCGCGGCGCGGCGCGCGTGCGGTGGATCCGCTCGCGCATGCCCCTGCTCGCCGCCGCCCGCGCTCAGTTCGCCGAGAGCCGCCCGTTCGTCGGGCACCGCATCGGCATGTCCCTCCACATCGAGCCGAAGACCGCCGTGCTGCTGGAGACCCTCGCGGCCGGCGGCGCCCAGCTCGTCGTCACGGGCAATCACGGCTCGACGCAGGACGACGTGGTCGCCTTCCTCCGTGAGCAGGGCATGACCGTGTTCGGCGCGCGCGACGACACGATCGAGCAGCACCACGCGAACGTCGCGTCCGTCGTCGCGGCCGAGCCCGACATCCTGCTCGACAACGGCGCCGACCTCGCGGCGCTCGTCGCCGAGCGCGGCCTCAGCGACCGCATCGTCGGCGGCACCGAGGAGACCACCTCGGGCGGCGACCGGCTGCGCGGCGAGCTCGCGGGACGGGTGCCGTTCCCGGTCATCGTCATCAACGACTCGCTGCTCAAGGCGATCGGCGAGAACAAGCACGCGGTCGGTCAGTCGGTCGTCGAGAGCTTCATGCGTCTGACGAACCTGATGGTGCCGGGTCGCCGCTTCGTCGTCGCCGGGTACGGGTGGTGCGGACGCGGCGTCGCGCACTACCTGCGGCAGCTCGGCGGCAAGGTCGCCGTCGTCGAGGTGGACGAGCTGAAGGCGTTCGAGGCGGCGCTCGACGGGTTCCGGGTCGGCGGCCCGGATGCGCTGAACGGCGAGTTCGCGCGCTGGGGCGAGGTGTTCATCACCGCGACCGGGCACCCCGACATCCTCACGCCGACCTTCTTCGACGCGGTCGCCGACGGCGCCGTGCTCGCGAACTGCGGGCACTTCCCGTGGGAGATCGACGTCGCGGCGCTGAAGTCCTGGGCGACGGGCGTCGACCGGCTCGACGAGGCGATCGAGCGGATCGACCTCCCGGACGGCCGGCACGTCATCCTGCTCGCCGAGGGCCGCATGATGAACCTCGCCGGGCGCGAGCCCAAGGGCAACTCCCTCGAGTCGATGGACCTCGGATTCCTGCTCCAGTCGCTCTCGCTCGAGCGCGTGGCGCAGGACGCGGCCTCGCTCCGCGCGGGAGCCCAGCCCGTCCCCGACGACATCGACCGCGAGATCGCGCGTCGGATGCTCGCCGCCATGGGCGCGGACCGCTAGGCCGTGCCCGCCGAGTACGCGGTCCCCGCGCTCGACAAGGCGTTCGACGTGCTCGAGCTCGTCGCGGCGAGCCCGCATCCGCTCGCGCAGAACGAGATCGCGGAGGGCACCGGCCGGACGGTCGGGCAGCTGTTCCGGGTGCTCGTCGCGCTCGAGGCGCGGGGATGGCTGGTCCGCGACGCGGAGTCGGGACGGTACACGCTGTCCATGGCCGCCTTCGATCTGGCCCACCGCCAGCCGGCGCTGCGCGGCCTGCTCGTCGCGGCGACGCCTGCGATGCGCGCCCTCGCCGACGGCGTGCGGCAGTCGTGCAACCTGAGCGTGCTCGACATGGCCGCGGTGCGGGTCGTCGGGCAGGCCGAGAGCCCGGCCGACTTCGGCTACCGCGTGCGGGTCGGAGCGCTGTTCCCGCTGGAGAGCGCGACGGGGGCCGTGCTGGTCGCGCTCGGCGACCCGGACGTGCGCGCCGAGCACCTCGCGCACCTCGATCCATCGGAGGCCGCCGCGGTCGAGCGCGACGGGCTCCTCCGCCGGGAGGATCCCGTCCAGCCGGGCATCACCGACGTCGCCGTGGCGATCCGCGACCGCCTCGGCGTCGCCCGCGCGGCGCTCACGGTTCCCTACGTCGCGACGAGCCTCAGCGACCACGGGATCGACGACGTGGTCGCCGCCGCGACGGCCGCCGCGGCCCGGATCTCCGAGCGGATCATCGGGGTCGGCGCGATAGGTTGAGGGCATGAGCGACGCCCTCGATGACGCCGTGCTGCCGGGCAACGGCACGCCCCTCCGGGACCTGCCCAAGATCTCGCTGCACGACCACCTCGACGGCGGACTCCGGCCGCAGACGATCATCGAGCTCGGCGACGCGATCGGCTTCGTGCCGCCCGCGACGGAGGCCGACGCTCTGGGCGAGTGGTTCGCCGCGCAGAGCAACTCGGGCTCTCTCGTCGAGTACCTGAAGACCTTCGACGTGACCATCGCGGTCATGCAGACCGAGGAGGGGCTCACGCGGGTCGCGCGCGAGTTCGTCGAGGACCTGCACGCCGACGGCGTGATCTACGGCGAGATCCGCTGGGCCCCGGAGCAGCACCTCACGCGCGGCCTCACGCTCGACCAGACCGTCGAGGCGGTGCAGCGCGGCATCGACGAGGCGGTCGACGCGGTGGAATCGGAGGGCGGCTTCATCCGCGCCGGACAGCTCGTGAGCTCCATGCGCATGACGGACCGCGGCACCGAGATCGCGGAGCTCGCGCTGCGCCATCGCGAGCGCGGCGTCGTCGGCTTCGACATCGCCGGCCCCGAGGCGGGCTTCCCGCCGAGCCGGATGCGCGACGCCTTCGACCTGCTCGCCGCGAACTGGTTCCCGACCACCGTCCACGCGGGTGAGGCCGATGGGCTCGAGAGCATCGCGTCGGCCCTGCTCGACGGGCGCGCGCTGCGACTCGGCCACGGCGTCCGCATCGCCGAGGACCTCGAGATCACCGAGACCGACGACGCCTACGAGGTCGAGCTCGGCCGGCTCGCGCAGTGGGTGCGCGACCGCGGGATCGCCCTCGAGACGAGCCCGAGCTCCAACCTGCAGACCGGTGCGATCGCGGCGTGGGGCACCGAGCTGTCGGACCACCCGTTCGACATGCTCTACCAGCTCGGATTCCGGGTCACGGTCAACACCGACAACCGCCTCATGAGCGCCACGACCCTCACGCGCGAGCTCGCGCTGCTCACCGAGACCTTCGGCTACGACGCGACAGATCTGGAGGCCTTCCAGCTCAACGCCGCCGAGGTCGCGTTCCTCCCGCTCGAGGACCGCGAGGAGCTCGTCGAGCGGATCGGGGACGGGTTCGACCTCTGATGGAGCTGCCCGCCCTGCCCGACGACGCCGTCGAGCTCGGAGCCGCCGTCGCCGACTGGCGCGGCGCGATCGAGCTCGCGGGCTCCGTGCTGACCCGGATCGGCGCCGCACGCCCCGCGTATGCGGAGGCGATGGTGCGCATGGTCGAGGACCGCGGTCCGTACATCGTGATCGCGCCCGGTCTCGCGCTCGCCCACGCGCGCAGCGGCAAGGACGTGGAGGCCGACGGCCTGGCGGTCGTGACGCTCGCCGAGCCGGTGCCGTTCGGGCATCCGCACAACGATCCGGTGCGCGTCGTGCTCGCGCTGGCCGCGGCGTCGCCGGAGCGGCATCTGCCGATGCTGGCGGCCGTCGCGAACGCGTTCAACGCGCGCGGTGCGGTCGAGCGGATCGCGGACGCGGCCTCCGCCGACGAGGTGCGCGAGGCGCTCGGCGCCTCCGCCTGACCTAGGCGAGCAGCGACCGCATCCCCTCGTCGAGCAGCCGGAGCGTCGCCTGCGCGCGCTCGAGCCGCTCGGCGCCGTCGCCCTCGTCGGACCACGCATCCAGGTAGGCCTTGAGCTTCGGCTCCGTGCCGCTCGGGCGCACGATCACGCGCGCACCGCCCTCGAGGTGCAGGCGCAGGATGTCGCCCGGCGGGAACGGCGGGAAGCCGTCGACGAAGTCGTCGATGCGATCGACGCGGATGCCGCCCACCGCGGCCGGAGGCGCCTGTCGGAGGCGCGTCATCATCCGTCCGATCTCGTCGAGCTCGTCGACGCGGATCGAGATCTGACCGGAGGCGTAGCCGCCGAACTCGGCGGCGAACGCGACGAGCTCGTCGGCGATCGTGCGGCCCTCGGCGGCGAGCGACGCGGCGAGGTCGAGGATCGCGACGGCGGCCGAGATGCCGTCCTTGTCGCGCACCTTGTCGGGGTCGACGAGGTAGCCGAGGGCCTCCTCGTACCCGAAGACGAGGCCGCCGACGCGTGAGATCCACTTGAAGCCGGTGAGGGTCTCCTCGTAGTCGAGGCCGAGCCGGCGGGCCACCGCGCCGAGCGCGGGGGAGCTGACGAGGGACGCCGCGAGGGTGCCGGCGCCTCCGTCGGGCGTGAGGCGATTCGTGCGGCGGGCGGCGCGCCAGCCCAGCAGCCACCCGACCTCGTTGCCCGCGAGACGGCGCCAGCCGGTCTCGGCGGTGGGATCGGGGATGCCGACGGCGAGCCGGTCCGCGTCGGGGTCGTTGGCGATGATGAGCTGCGCCCCCGCGTCGCGAGCGGTGGCGATCGCGAGGTCGAGCGCGCCGGGCTCCTCGGGGTTCGGGAAGCTCACGGTGGGGAAGGCGGGATCCGGCTCCTGCTGCGCGTGCACGGAGACCGGGGCCGGCAGTCCGGCGGCGGCGAACACGGCGGAGGCGGTCTCCCACCCGACGCCGTGCATGGCCGTGTAGACGAAGGGCGGCGCTGCGGTGTGCTCGGCGAGCGCGGCCGTCCGTCGTAAGTACTCCGTCACGATGCTCTCGTCGCTGATCGCGTAACCGGAATCGCGCGGCAGCCCGGCGATCGAGCCGGCCGCGACCCGCAGGATCTCGGCCTGGATCGCGGCGTCGGCCGGCGGCACGATCTGCGAGCCGTGATCGAGCCCGCCGAGGTAGACCTTGTAGCCGTTGTCGCGCGCCGGGTTGTGGCTCGCGGTCACCATGACGCCGGCGCTCGCGCCGAGGTGCCGGACCGCGAAGGCCAGCACGGGGGTCGGCAGCGCGCGGGGCAGCAGGACCGCGGCGACGCCGGCGCCCTGGAACAGCTCCGCCGAGTCGCGCGCGAACACGTCCGAGTTCGTGCGGCCGTCGTAGCCGATGACGACGGTCGGGTGGTCCTCGCGCCCGGTGAGGTAGGCGGCGAGGCCCGCGGCCGCCTGCGCGACGAGCACGCGGTTCATGCGGGTCGGGCCGGCACCGAGCTCCCCGCGGAGTCCGGCCGTGCCGAAGTCGAGACGGCCCGCGAAACGCTCGGCGAGGGCCGCCGTGTCGCCCGCGTCGACGAGTCCCTGCAGCTCGGCCCGCGTCGCCGGGTCGGGGTCCTGCGCGATCCACGCCGCGGCCTGGCCCAGCACATCGCTCACAGCGCCGCCACCACCTGCGCGAGCAGCGCCGAGATCACCGGCTCCGCGGCCTGCCCGGCCTCGAGCACCTCGCGGTGACTGAGCGGCTCGGGCGAGATGCCGGCCGCGAGGTTCGTGATGAGCGAGAAGCCCAGGATCTCCATCCCCGCCTGCCGCGCCGCGATCGCCTCGAGCGCCGTCGACATGCCCACGATGTGGCCGCCGATCGTCTTCGCCATCTGCACCTCGGCCGGTGTCTCGTAGTGCGGTCCGCGGAACTGCACGTACACGCCCTCGTCGAGCGACGGCGCGATCGAGCGGGCGACCGCGCGCAGCCGGGCCGTGTAGAGGTCCGTCAGGTCGATGAACGTCGCGCCCTCGAGCGGCGACGAGGCGGTGAGGTTGATGTGGTCGCTGATCAGCACCGGGGTGCCGGGCGTCCAGTGCTCCCTGATGCCGCCCGCGCCGTTGGTCAGGATCATCGTCGTCGCACCCGCGGCGGCCGCGGTCCGCACCGAGTGCACGACACGGCGCACGCCGTGGTTCTCGTAGAAGTGGGTGCGAGCGCCGATCACGAGGGCGCGCTTGCCGTTCGGCAGCAGGATGCTGCGGAGCGTGCCCACGTGCCCGGTCAAAGCCGGCTTCGAGAAGCCCACGATCTCGGTCGCGGGGACGGTCGCGGTCGTCTCGCCGATGAGGTCCGCGGCCTTCGCCCAGCCGCTGCCGAGCGTGAGGGCGATGTCGTGCTTCTCGACGCCGGTGGCCTCCGCGAGCTGCTCGGCGGCCTGCCGGGCTATCTCGAACGGGTCGGCCGTGGGGTCGTCGAGCGGGTTGGCGGCGCTGTCCATCCGGACAGCCTAGAGCGGCAGCGGGCGTTCGAAGAGGCGGCTGACGGACTCCACGCGGCCGTAGCGCCAGGGCCTCGTCCCGCCGGTCGCGGCGAAGCCCGCGCGCTCCCAGAACCCCGTGGCATCGGCGGTCGCGTCGACGACCGCGAGCCGGGCGATGGTCGCCTCGCCGCGGTGCTCGTCGATCGCGCCGAGGAGGGCGCGCCCCACCCCGCGTCCCCGTGCGGACGGCGCGACGAACAGCAGGCCGATGAGGATCCGGCTCGGATCCGGGTGGCCGCGCACGAGGTCCAGCACGCCGACCAGCCGGTCGCCCTCCCACCCGCCGAGCACGGTCTTCGCCTCGGCGTCGACGCCCTCCGGACGACCGATCAGGAGGCTCAGCGCGTCCGACGGCCCGGGCGGATACCCGGTGAGCCGCTCGGCGTGCTCCGGGTCGGATTCGAGGAGCGCCTGCAGCGCCGCCTCGTCGTGGGGCCCGATCCGACGGATGTTCACCAGCCCAGTGTGCGCCCAGCCGCCAGAATGGACGCATGCCCTACGAGTTCGAGCGGACCCATCGCATCGCCATCCTGGGAGGCGGTCCCGGCGGGTACGAGGCGGCGCTCACGGGCGCGCAGCTCGGCGCGGAGGTGACGCTCGTCGAGCGCGCCGGTGTCGGCGGCTCCGCCGTCCTGACCGATGTCGTCCCGTCCAAGACCCTCATCGCCACGGCCGAGGCCGCGGGTGCGGTCGGCGAGGCGGCGGACCTCGGGGTGCAGTTCTACGTGCACAACGACGCGGGGCGGGCGGTCCGCCCCGACACGACCGTGAACCTCGCCGCCGTCAACCAGCGGCTGCTCATGCTCGCGCGTCAGCAGTCCGAGGACATGAAGGCCCAGCTCGTGAAGGCGGGCGTGCGCATCGTGGCGGGCGACGGCCGGCTCGACGGGCCGAACCGGCTGCTCGTCTCCACGGGCACCGGCAAGAAGCGCGTCGACTTCGACGAGATCGACGCCGACACCCTCGTCGTCGCGGTGGGCGCGAGCCCGCGCGAGCTGTCGAGCGCCAAGCCGGACGGCGAGCGGATCCTCACCTGGAAGCAGGTCTACGCGCTCGACGCCGTGCCCGAGCACCTCATCGTGGTCGGCTCCGGCGTCACGGGCGCGGAGTTCGCCTCCGCGTACCGCGCTCTCGGCGCCGAGGTCACGCTCATCTCGAGTCGCGAGCAGGTGCTCCCGGGTGAGGACAGCGACGCGGCCCGCGTCATCGAGGACGTCTTCACCCGCAACGGCATGGACGTGCTCTCGAAGAGCCGCGCCGCGAAGGTGGAGCGCGACGGCGACGGGGTCGTCGTCACGCTCACCGACGGCCGCACCGTCGAGGGCTCGCACTGCCTCATGGCGGTCGGCGCGATCCCGAACACGGCGGGGATCGGGCTCGAGGAGGCCGGGGTGCAGCTCCTGGAGTCCGGCCAGATCCGTGTCAACCGGGTCGCCCGCACGTCGATGCCGTCGATCTACGCGGCCGGCGACTGCAGCGACTTCCTGCCGCTCGCCTCCGTCGCGTCGATGCAGGGCCGCACGGCCGTCTTCCACGCGATGGGCGACGCGGTCACGCCGACCGAGCTGCGCAACGTGACGAGCAACATCTTCACACAGCCCGAGGTCGCGACGGTCGGATGGTCGCAGCGGCAGATCGAGGAGGGCCTCGCGCAGGGCGAGGTCTACAAGCTCCCGCTCGCCTCGAACCCGCGGGCGAAGATGATGGGCCTGCGCGACGGATTCGTGAAGCTCTTCGCGCGCACCGGCTCCGGCACGGTGATCGGCGGGGTCGTCGTGGCACCCAAGGCGTCGGACCTCATCCTGCCGATCGCGCTCGCCGTCGAGCACCGCCTCACGGTCGACCAGCTCGCCGAGGCGTTCAGCGTCTACCCCTCGCTCTCCGGGTCGATCACCGACGCGGCGCGGGCGATGCACATCGTCGGCTGACCCGGAGTAGCGCTCGACCCCCGGCGCGCGGCAGAATGGGGGCCAGCAGGCAGTGGCTCTTGGGGGGCGACCGCCGCCTTTCGTCCTCGAAAGGAACCGCCCCCGTGTCCGCCCTCCTCACCGCATTCGTGCCGATGGTCGTCCACGCGGCCGCGGACCTCAACGACGTCTGGGTCACGACGCGGGGCCTGCAGAACGTGCCGTCGCTCGTCCTGGTCTGGGCCGGGATCGCGGCGCTGGCCGGGGTGCTCGTCGCCGTGTGGGCGCGTCGCGAACGCGCACTGCAGCGCTCGCTCGCGCGGCTGCGCTCGATCCTCTAGCGCGGTCCCGCGCACCGCTCGGCGTTCCGGCGGGGCGGTGATCGGACGCGGCCGGTGCGGTGGATGCCGGCCGGTCAGGCGGATGCCGGACGGGGATCCGTGTGCACGGAGGGAGACGTGTCTCCCTCCCCGTGTCGCGTTCTCCCGCGAACCACCGGGTGTCCCGGTGGGATCCCGCTCAGCCCTCGATCGCGAGGAGCTGGTGCCCGGCCGAGACGGTCGCGCCGACCGCGGCGTCGACCTTGGCGATCGTGCCGTCCTTGTGGGCAGTGATGGGCTGCTCCATCTTCATGGCCTCGAGCACGAGCACGAGGTCGCCCTTGACGACCTTGTCGCCCTCGCCGACCGCGAGCTTCACGACGGTGGCCTGCATCGGCGCCTTGACGGCATCGCCGCTGGCCGCGACCGCGACGGAGCCGCCGGCGCCGCGACGACGCGGGATCGCGCCGGACGTGGCCTTCGACGCGCCCGTGGCGCGGGTGCCGCTCGGCAGGAGCCGCGCCGGGAGCGAGACGCCGATCCGCTTGCCGTCGACCTCCACGACGACCTCGTGGCGCTCCTCGGCGGATGCGGAATCGGGCAGCATGCCGCCCCACGGCTCGATGTCGTTGTCGAACTCGGTCTCGATCCAGCGGGTGTAGACGCCGAACTTGCCGTCCGCGGCGACGAACGCGGGATCGCGCACGATCTTGCGATGGAACGGCAGCACGGTCGGCAGACCCGAGACCTCGAACTCGTCGAGGGCGCGGCGCGCGCGCTCGAGCGCGTCCTGCCGGTCGGAGCCGGTCACGATGAGCTT
>Ga0247757_10000226_pt1 | contig 47010 bp, 38 predicted proteins | sample UWRJL126311R4_FD_180929 | JGI IMG/M metagenome (GOLD analysis project Ga0247757, IMG submission 180929) | Plant litter microbial communities from Arlington Agricultural Research Station in Wisconsin, United States - UWRJ-L126-311R-4 | ecosystem: Environmental > Terrestrial > Plant litter >... | reverse complement strand
CGAAATCTGCGAGGATCTGGGCGTCAGCCAGGCGGAATACCGCAAGTGGCTCGACGAATCCCGCCCCGTCACCTTCCTGGCCCTCGATTCCCACGCCTCGGGCGAAGAGTCGGAAGGCGCTTCCCTGCATGAGTTTCTGGCGGACGAGAACGACGTCACCGGCCGCGAGAACCTCGAGAAGGAGGAACTCCTCAAAATTCTCACTCAACGGATGGCCGAATTGCCCGATGTACCGCGCAAGATACTCGCCATGTACTATTTTGAAAAAATGCGGCTCGCCGAAATCGCCGAGGTCTTCGGCCTGACGGAGTCGCGCATTTGCCAGATTCACTCCCAGACGATCCTCAGTCTGCGGTCCTACCTGGGCCGCGCGCGGAACAAGTAACGCGGCCGGAGGCCGCAGACGACGGGACTACAGACAACTGACCACCGACAACTGACCAAAACCAAATGACCGAGCACCACAGCACCGCACGATACTGCAGAGATCTCTTCTGCGGTCCGTGGTCCGTGGCCAGTAGTCTCGTGGTCTTTTCCAATCCATGCTGATCATCGTCGGAGCAGTCATCGTTTTTGCCGCCACCATCGGCGGCTTCATGTACGCGGGCGGTCATCCCGGCGTGCTGCTCCACCTTTCCGAGTTCATCGTGATCCTCGGCATCGCGGCCGGCGTGCTGGTCATCGCGACCCCCCTGCACGTCCTCAAGGAGATCGTCCACAAGATCAAGGATGCGCTCGCGGGCAAGACCGCCGGCAAGAAGGAGTTTTTCGAGATGCTGAAGCTGCTCTACGAGCTTTTCATGACCGGCCGCCGCAACGGCCTGATCGCGCTCGAGGAACACGTGATGGATCCCAAGAAGAGCGCGCTTTTCCAGCGCTATCCCTCCGTGCTCAACCACCACGAGCGCCTGCAGTTCCTCGTCAACGGCCTGAAGCCCGTCATCGACGGCAAGATCAAGCCCGACCAGCTCGAGGACCTGATGGCGGCCGAACTGCACGCCAAGGAGCACGAGATGGATCATCCCGTCCATGCCCTCCAGATGATCGGCGACTCGCTCCCCGCCATCGGCATCGTCGCGGCCGTGCTCGGCATCATCAACACCATGTCCGCCATCGCCGAAGGCCCCGAGGTCGTCGGCGAGAAGGTGGCCGCGGCGCTCACCGGCACCATGCTCGGCATTTTCTGCGCCTACGGCTTCGTCAACCCGCTCGCCGGGCGCATCCGTTCCAACAACGCCTCCGAGATGCTGTGCTTCAACTGCATCATGCACGCCGTCGCCGGCTTCGCCAAGGGCCTCGCCCCGCTCACCGCGGTGGAGGTCGCGCGCCGATCCCTCGACGGCTCCGTCCAGCCCTCGGCCGACGAACTCGAGACCGCGGTGAAGAGCCTGGGGACGGGCAAGTAAGAAGGTAGAAGGATGAAGGAAGAAATCCAGATCCTTGGAGGGCCCGCGTCCCTGCGGGCCGCTTCGCTTTCACGGTCCGCAGAGACGCGGACCCTCCACAGGAAACCCTTAACCCGCAACTGACATGGCAGCCGGCGGCGGTGGAGCATGGAAGGTGGCTTTCGCGGACTTCATGACCGCGATGATGGCGCTTTTCCTCGTGCTGTGGATCTCGGCCCAGGACAAAAAAATCCTGATCGCCACCTCGAAGTATTTCCAAAGCCCGTTCCAGTCCCCGATGGAGGACCACTCGGGCATCATGCCGTTCAACAAGGACAGCAACAACACCAGCGCGCCGAAGAGCGAGGATTCGGGCGCCACGACCAAGAGCGCCTCGGACAAGCAGGTCGAGCTGAGCTTCCTCAATTCCGTCGCCGCCGAGTTCTTCCGCCTGCTCAACCTCGAGAACCAGGACCAGAAGCCGATCGACATCCAGGTGACCTCCGACGGCCTGCGCATCACGCTCTACGACCGCAGCCGCCAGCCGATCTTCAAGGACGATGGCGTGGAGTTCACGGAGTGGGGCATGCACCTGATGCAGTCCATGGCCTGGCTGATCGACCGCCACCACTTCCACGTCACGATCGACGGCCACACGCGCCAGGGCCTCGCGCTGCCCAAGCCCGATTACTCCGCGTGGGAACTCTCCTCCGACCGCGCCAACGCCGCCCGGCGCAAGCTCGTTTACTACGCCGTCGAGCCCCAGCTCATCGAGCGCGTTACGGGCTACGGCGACACCAAGCCGCTGCCCAAGGAGGACCCGGCGGCCGAGTCCAACCAGCGCATCACCCTCAGCCTCGCACTCGTCCGCAGCGGTGAGAAGGACAAGGACAAGGCGCAGGTGGCGGTCCAGGCCCCGCCGGTGAAGTCGCGCGCCCCCGCCGACGCCGCGCGCGATCCCCGGTTCTCGCTGCCCACCGACAAGGGTTCCGGCTCGCCCGCGCTCGAATCCGAGAGCGACGTCGCCCGCAGCGCCGGCACGCACTGAGGGCCACGAGATTTCACGATTTCACGATTTTCAGTTTATCAGTTTCCAAGATTTCCTCCCTCGCAATGAAGCCTTTCCTCGCCGGCAAACGCTCCCTCGAAGACTCCGCTCTCCGGGCCCCGCACGTCCACAAGGCGGTCCTCACCACCGGCGCCGTGCGCACCCCGCCGCCGGCCGATGCGACCCCGCAGGTCGAGGTCGTGAAACAGGGCGACAAGATCATGCGCATCGTGGTGACCTGCGCCTGCGGCGAGAAGATCGAGGTCGAGTGCCTGTATCCGGGCGGCGGCTGACGCCACGGGGATCAAGTAGTTTAATAGACTACTTGTACGGCGAAAGCGGACCTCTCCATTCGATCCGTTTGAACGCGGAGGACGCGAAGGCGCGGAGTAAATGCAGTACGTTTGTCCTCTGCGCCTTCGCGCCCTCCGCGTTTAGTTCTATGGTTTGGTGGGATGGCGAAATGAACGTTGAACAATGAACGTGGAACGCTGAACAATCCTCCCGCCCTGCACATTCACTTCGGTCGGAGGATAATTCATGCCCCATCGCAAAATCATCGTCGCCGGCGGATTGAGTTTCATCGTCGGCGCTCTGGCCTTCGTGGCCGTGTTCAGTTACCTGGCCGCGAAGTTCAGCTACCCGGACGTTCTCGACGGCACGGCGGCGGAGGTGCTGCCGCGCCTGCGGGCCGGCGGCGCGACGATGCGGGCCGTGTGGGCGATCTACGCCTTCCTGCCGCTGCTGCTCGTCCCGGGTGCGGTCGGGGCTTTCTTTGCCTGTCCGTCGAGCCGGCCGCGCATGACCCTTGCGCTCGTCGCCGCCACCCTCGGCACGCTGGCGATGTGCCTCGGCCTGATGCGCTGGCCGAGCGTCCACTGGGCATTGGCCGGGGCGTACACGCAGGGCGGACCCGAGGCCAAGGCCGCCCTCGATGCGGTCTTCCTCGGGCTAAACACTTATCTCGGCAACTACATCGGCGAGTTCCTCGGCGAGGTCATGCTCGCGGCGTTTTTCCTTCTGGCCGGGCTGGCGATGCGCGACGAGCCGGCTTTCCCGAAATGTTCCGCCTGGACCGGCATCGGCTTTGCGCTGCTCTTTGTGGTCGGCGCCTTCCGCAACGTGACACCCGCCGTGCAGAAAATCGCCGACCTCAACAATACGCTCCTGCCGCTGTGGATGATCGCCCTCGGCGTGGTGCTGATCTGGTACTCGCGGAACCCGGCGCCGGCGACACGATAGCAGTTAATGTGCACTGTTCATCGTTCAGTGTTCATTTTCCATTTCGAGCCGGTGGATCGAAATGATCGTTGAACAATGAACTTTGAACGATGAACGATCCCTCATGCTCATCGAGCCTGCTGTGCCCGCCGATGTCACGGTCCTCACCGCCATCGCTCACGCCGCCAAGCGTCATTGGGGTTATCCGGAGGCGTGGATCCGCCAGTGGGCAACCACGCTCACGCTGACGCCGGATTATCTCGCCCGCCACGCGGTCTTCGTAGCGCGGGAAAGGGACAAGGTGGTTGGCTTTTGTGCGCTGACGCTGGAGCAACGGCCCGCAGGGACGCGGGCCCTCCATGAGACGGGCGATACGCAACTCGATCACTTGTGGGTCTTGCCGGCGGCGATGGGGCGGGGAATCGGCCGCGTGCTGTTCACCCACGCGCAGCAGCACGCCCGCCAGCTCGGCGCCCGGCGCCTCTGGGTCGAGAGCGACCCACACGCCGAGGATTTCTACCGGCACATGGGGCTGACGGTCTTCGGCCGGCAACCGGCGCCCATGGACGGGCAGGAGCGCTTCCTGCCGCTGATGGAAATGCGGCTGGATACTCACTCTCCGTCATCCTGAGCCGTGCGAAGGATCCACGTGTAGGATGCAATGTGCGTTCTCCGCTTGGGTCCTTCGCGCGGCTCAGGATGACCGAAGGGGAAACGGGAGATCGGACACCTAACTCTTAACGCCTAACCCCTGACGCGGCCGCTATTTTCCCGGCGCCACCACTCCGCCCGGCAGCTTGATCGTATAGGCATACCGGCACGGGGCGCTTTCCGGATTCAGCGCCGGGAGTGTGACCTCAACATCGTTGCCGGTCGCGCGCCAGACGAGGGAGCCGGCGACTCCGAGCATCGTGACGCTGGCGCCCGCGGGTACCTTCACGTCGCGCAGCACGAGCTTTTCGCCCGGCCAGCCGGCGGTGATGGCGTAGAGGGCGTCGGGCTTCTGCGTGAAGAAGACCTGTTTCACCGCCATGCCGTCGTGCGGGGCCTGGCCGACCTGGTCGAGGAGGGCGTATTTGATCATGTACTCGCCGTATTTCTGCTCGGGCCGCTTGCCGTCGGTCCACTGTGCGGGGCGCCCGGCCGTGCGCGTGCCGTAGATGGCCTCACCGTTGACCTGCAGCCAGGCGCCGATCTCCAGCAGGCGCTCCTCCATCAGCGGCGGAATGGTGCCGTCGGCGGCGGGGCCGATGTCGAGGAGCAGGTTGCCGCCGCGGCTGACGAGATCGATGAGCACGAGGACCAGTTCGCGCGCGGTCTTGTAGTCGTCGACACGTTCGGCGCGGTTGAGTCCGTAAGAGAACGCCATGCCGCGGCTCTCCTCCCACGGGTGGGCGCCGTCCTGCATGCCGGCGGTGTACTCGGTCGTGTAGTAGCCGCCGTGCTTGTGGCGGGTGTCTTTGCCCCAGCGGTCGTTGATGACCACCTCGTCGCGCGAGGGCGATTCATTGAACAGCCACGCCAGCAGGGCCTCGCTCTTCCACTGGGCGGAGGTCATGTCCCACTCGCCGTCGCTGAAGATGATCGACGGGCGGTAGCGGGTGACGACGTCCTTGAACTGCGGCGTCATGTGCTCGTCGACGTAGCGCGCGCGGTCGGTCTTCCAGAGCGGGTTGAACCACTCGTAGAGCGAGTAGTAGAAACCGAATTTCAGGCCCTGCTTCCGCGTGGCGTCGGCCAGCTCCTGCATCAGGTCGCGCTTCGGCCCGATCTCCACCGCGTTCCACGGCCGGCCCCAGGTGCGGCTGGCCTCGGCACTCGGCCAGAGCGCGAAGCCCTCGTGATGCTTGGACGTCGGGACGATGTACCGCGCGCCCGCCCGGGCGAAGAGGGACGCCCACTGGTCGGCGTTGAAAAGCTCGGCGGTGAAGCGCGGGGCGAAGTCTTGGTACGGGAAATCCTTCCCGTAGTTCTGCGCGTGGAAGTCGCGCCAGACGGCATCCTCGGGCTTGGCGCTCGTGCTGTGGCTCCAGTACCACTCGGCATATTCGCCGACCTTGCCCCACGCGGGCACCGAATAGACGCCCCAGTGGATGAAGATCCCGAACTTGGCGTCGAGGTACCACTCCGGCATCGGGCGGGCATCCAGCGAGGCCCAGGCGGGCGCGTAGCGCTCCGCCGCAGGAGACAGGGGACAGAGAACAGGGGACAGAAGACAGGCGACAAGGATCAGGCGGCGCATGGGGTGGGGGTAGTTGGGAATCGGAGCCTAGACCAAGGCAGTCCGATCCTTGCACAGGAGGTAACGGAGGGAACGGAGTGGGGCGAATCCAATTCTTTGTTCTCTCCGTTACCTTCTGTGAAAATGCCTTGGGGGTTGATGTCGGGGTTGATTAGCTTGGGTCATGTCTTCCGTCCCCGCACCCGCGCCGAAGCGCGAGATTGTCTGCGCCGACGCCATCGCCTGGATGCAGGCGCGCGGGCGGATCGCCGGGGCGTGCGCGGTGACGTCGCTGCCGGACGTGTCCGAGATCGGCAAACCGCTGCCCGCCTGGCGCGATTGGTTCAGTGCGGCAGCGCGGCTCGTGGTCGACGCGGTGCCGGACGACAGCGCGGCGCTCTTCTTCCAGTCCGACATCAAGCGCGACGGCGTATGGATCGACAAGGGCGCGCTGGTCATCCGCGCCGCCGAGGACGCCGGGGCGCGCGTGCTCTTTCACAAGATCGTCTGCCGCCGTCCGCCCGGCATGCTCACGCAGGGCCGTCCCGGCTTCACGCACCTGATCGCCGTTTCGCGCGCGATGAAGTGTCCGGACATCCTGCCGATCCCGGACGTGATTGCCGACGCGGGGCCAAGCCTTTGGATTCGTGCGATGGGCGTCCGCGCCGCCGCCCACGCCGTGCGCTTCGCGAAGGAGCAGGTCGGCGCGAAGCTCATCTTCGATCCCTTTTGCGGCGTCGGCACGGTCCCCGCCGTCGCCAACGCCTTCGGCCTCGACGCGCTCGGCGTCGAGCTGGCCCGGAAGCGCTGCGAGCAGGCCCGCGCGCAAACGGTGAAGTTGTCAGATCTCGGATAGATTCATTTCACAGGAAGCAACCAAACGCCGATCCGACCTCACCAGCCGTCGCCAAGGCTATGGCCGGCATGCAGGAGGTAACAGAGATAACGGAGATCGATCCTCGGTTCTCTCCGTTGCCTCCTGTAAAACTGTCTTGGATCAAACCCGGGGAAAATATCCCCTGTAAGATCTCGTGTTCAGGCCCGCAGGATCTTCTCCATCGCCTTCCCCTTGGCCAGTTCGTCGACGAGCTTGTCGAGGTAGCGGAGCTCGCGCATGAGCGGGTCCTTGATCTCCTCCACGCGCACGCCGCAGATGAGGCCGGTGACCAGCTTGCGCTTCGGGTTCAGCTTGGGCGCCTTCACGAAGAAGTCCTCGAAGTTCTGCTCCATCTTTTTGGGCAGCTGCTTGGGCGTGTACCCCGTCAACCAGCAGAAGATGGTGTCGACCTCCGCCTTGGTCCGCCCCTTCCGCTTCGCCTTGGCGATGTAGTAAGGATAAACGTCCACGACGGGAACGGAGAAGATGCGGTGCTTGGCAGGCATGGAAAATGATGGGCTGGTTTTAGTGTGTTTCGTGGGAAGTCTCTATTCCCTCCTTTACCTTCTGTGAAAAAGTTCGGTCCTCACTTCACCGCGTTGATGCCGCCGGATTTCTCGGCGGCTTTCACGAGCTTCATCGCTTCGGCGAGGTTGAGGTCCTCGAGTTTCTTGAAGTTGACGCAGCTGCGGCCGGTTTTCACGTTGCCGAGCTTGGCGGCGTTCTGCTCGACGAGGTAGCTGTTGTTGCCTCCGGCGCAGATATGCAGGGCGAAGCCGCTTTTCCCGACAGCCAGGCCGACCAGGAACCACTCGCCCTCGCGGCCGCTGGACGACCGGTAGCGATACTTTCCGTAACCAATGACGGGCGTGCCCATGCCCGCCGTCACATAGGGCGCCAGCTTCGGCACCGCCTTGCGGATGGCCTGGTGCACCGCGGTCATCGCGGCGCGCCGCTCGTCCGGCAGGGCGGCGAGAAACTCCGCGACGGTGGGAGCGGCTTCGGACTTGGGCATGCGGGGAGAGTATTCGCCCGTGGCCCGGTCATCAAACCTGAATCTTTCCCGCCGGGAGAGAGACCAATCCTCGATCCCATTTGCCTTCCGCTGGGGGCTGACTAACTGACCCGATGCCTCGTCCTCCCTCCGAACGCCTGGTCCTCGTGGTCCTGGCGGCCATTCAGTTCACGCACATCATGGACTTCATGGTCATGATGCCCCTCGCGCCGCAGTTGATGCGCGAGCTGAACCTCGGGGCGGGGCAGTTCAGCGCGCTGGTCGCCGCCTACTCGATCGCGGCGGGCGTCGTCGGCCTGTTGAGCGCGCCTTTCGTCGACCGTTTTGACCGGCGCACGCTGGTGTTGTGGGCCTATGCCGGCTTCACCGTCGCGACGCTGCTCTGCGGCATCGCTTCCAATGCGCACCTGCTGCTGATCGCGCGGGCGATCGGCGGCGCCTTTGGTGGCATCTCGGGCTCGCTCTGCCTGGCGATCGTCAGCGATCTCGTGCCGCCGGAACGCCGGGCCGCCGGCATCGGCATCGTCATGACCGCATTTGCCGTCGCCGCGGCGATCGGGGTGCCCGTCGGCCTGCAACTGGCCCACCTCTGGGGCTGGCGGATGCCGTTCCTCGTGGTCAGCGGGGTCGGCGTGGTCGTGTGGTGTCTGGTGTTTCGCCTGGTGCCGCCGGTGCGCGGGCATTTGCAAAGCGGGGCGGACAAGGGCCGGGCCTTCCGGGAATTGTTGCGCGACGCCAACGCCGGCCGCGGGATCGTCTTCATGGCGGTAATGGTGCTCGGGCACTTCAGCATCATCCCGCTGCTGTCGCCGCACCTCGTGGGCGACGTGGCGCTGCCGGAGAAGTATCTTTTTCTCGTCTACCTGATCGGTGGCGCGCTGAGCGTCGTCACCGCCCCGCAGGTGGGCAGGCTGGCGGACCGCCACGGCCGGCACCGGGTGTTCACGATCATGGTGTTCATCGCGTGCCTGGTCATCCTCGCGATCGCGAACGCCGGTCCGCTGCCGGTGTGGGGGACGCTGACGCTGGCGGGTTTGTTCTTCGTCTTCGCGAGCGGCCGCTTCGTGCCCGCGCAGGCGATCCTGACGCTGGCCGTGCCATCCTCGCGCCGCGGGGCGTTCCTGAGCCTGACCAGCTGCGCGCGTGACCTGGCCTCGGGCGTCGCCTCGACCCTCGGCGGCTGGATCGTCACGAAGCGCCCCGACGGCGGCCTCAATCACTTCAACTGGCTCGGCTGGATCGCCGTCGGCGCCGCCCTCCTCAGCATCCTGCTGGCCCGCCGGGTGCAGGCGAATGACACGGGAACCGCGTCGCCGCTGGCGGTGCCGCCAGTGGAGGCCTGAGCGGGGCCGATCCTTTTACAGAAGATAACGAAGGGGATCGGCCTCGAACCATTGCACAGGAGGTAACGGAGACAACGGAGGGATCGAACCCAACTTTGCTTCCTTCGGTACCTTCTGTGAAACCAAGCTCGGCTAGGGTTTGGCCCGACCTCTGTTTCCTCCGTTACCTCCTGTGAAAACGGCTTGGTTAGATACACCCGCGCTCGACGACGTAGGTGAGCATCTGGCTCATGCTCAGCTTGCGGGTGCCCGGCCCGGTGCGCACAAAGAAGTGCTCCTGGGCGCCATCAGTCAGGAACACGGGCTTGGTGGCGGGCGTGCACTCGATGAGGAGCACGTTCTTGCCGCCGGCGGGATAGAGGCCGAAGCGCACGCTGCCCGCATGCTCCGAGCCGATGTGCTGCTGGAGCCGGTTGTTCACGTGGAGCAGGTACTTGTCGTTGTTCTCGAAGCCATCGAGCTCGATCCCGAGCGGGGTGCCGCGATCGTCCACGCCCACCACGAGGTTGCCGCCGTCGCTGTTGAGAAACGCCGCGACGGTCTTCAGCCAGGCGATTTCGACGCCGTGCTCGGGCCGGTTGTCGTTCAGGCTCCAGCGCAGGGTGGACTTGAACTCCGTGTGGTCGTTCTCGCCGGCGGCGATGATCCGGGCGATGCGCTGCTCCGGGGTGGGCTTGGCCTGCAGCTGGCGCCGTTCCTCCTGCAGCGCCACCTGGCGGCGCACGCGCGCCCTGATTTCATCAGGATCGAAGGGCTTGGAAATGAAGTCCACGGCGCCCAACTCGATGCCGCGCACCCGGTCCTGGGCGTTGTTCAGGCCCGACAGGAAAATGATGGCGAGGTCGCGGGTCGCCGCATCCTCGCGCAGCCGGCAGCACACCTCGAAACCGTCCATTTCCGGCATCAATACGTCGAGGAGAACCAGGTGCGGATTGCGCTCGCGGGCGAGCTTGAGGCCGTCGGCCGGCTTGATGGCGCTGATCAGCTGGTAGTCGGTGCCCTGCAGGGCGGAGCGGAGGATCTCATGACTGACGGCATCGTCGTCCAGCAACAGGATGGAGGGGCGGCTCGCGTTGGCGGAGGACATGGCTGGTTCCGAAGGGGGCAGGGGCGGGGACGGAATTCAAAACAGCCGGACGCAGCAGATTTTGTCAAACCCCCGGACTTTCACAGCAGGTAACGAATCCGCCGTCGCCCTCCCAGCTATGGCGAGACAAGGGGAAACAGGGGAGACCTCTTAAGACATTTCTCACGCCGAGACGCTAAGGCGCGGAGAGAACCAATCCCGGCCTTCCTTTGCGTCTCTGCGTGACCCCAGCCTTGGTCGCTGGTAGGTCGGGCTTCATGCCCGACACGAACGCGATCCGTCGGGGATAAACCCCGACCTACAGCCGATCCCGAATGGGGAAGTTTGACGGCGCTTAGCGCGCGGCGTCGGCGAACAGCGGCGCGGCGGCGGGGGCCGGGCGCGGGGGCGACTTCACGACGGGGGTTTTCACCGCCGCGGCGTCGGCGCGATGGCCGACGAGCGACTGCAGCTGGCCGACACTCGCCATGAGTTCGCCGGCCTGCGTGGTGAGTTCCTGCGCGGCGGCCGAGGTCTGCTCGGCGCTGCTGGCGTTGGTCTGCGTGACCCGGTCCATCTGGCTGACCGACTGGTTGAGCTGGCCGATGCCCTGGCTCTGCTCCTGGGAGGCCGTCGCGATCGAGCTGATGAGACTGTCGACGTTGCGCGTCTTCTCGACGATCTGGTGCAGCACCTGCGCGACGTCCTCCGAGATCACCACGCCGCGCTCGCTCTTGGTGATGGCGTCCTCGATCTTCGCGGCCGTTTCCTTCGCCGCCTGCGCCGAGCGCTGGGCGAGGGCCCGGACTTCCTCGGCGACGACGGCAAAGCCCGCGCCGGCCTCGCCGGCCCGCGCGGCTTCCACCGCGGCGTTGAGCGCGAGGATGTTGGTCTGGAAGGCGATCTCGTCGATGGTCTTGATGATCTTCGCAATGTCGTGCGACGAGGCCTTGATCTCGCCCATCGCGGCGCGCATCTGCTCCATGTGCTGGGAGCCGCGATCGGCCGACGTGCGGTTTTCCGCGGAGAGGTTTCGCGCGTTGCTCGAGCTGTCGGAATTCTGCCGGGTCATCGTCGACATCTCTTCGAGGGACGCGCTCGTCTCCTCCAGGCTGGCGGCCTGCTCGCTGGAACCCTGCGCCAGCGTGTCGCTGGCGGCGGCCACCTGCGAGGCGGCCTCGGAAATCTGGGTGGCCACGTCGGACAGCTTGCCCGAAATCCCGCCGAGGGCGCGCTTCACGCTGCGGATGATGAAAATGCCCGCGGCGCCGCAGACCAGGATGCCCGTCGCGGCGAGGGCGACCTGCACGGTGAGGGTGGTGCGGGCGACGTCCCGCATCTCCGTCGCCTGGGTTTTCCCGGTGCGGGCGTTCCAGGTGATCATCGTGTCGAAAAATTCGCGCATCGTGAGATTGGCCGGTTCCAGGGTGGACACGACGAAGGCCGTCGCCTGCTCCAGGTCGCCGGCGCGGAGAAGGGCGACGTACTGCTTGCGCACCACGATGTAGGCGTCGAGGCGGCGCGTGAGTTCGCGGAAATTGACGCGGTCCTCGTCCGCCACCATGGAGGATTCGTAGGCCTTGAGCTGCTTGGTGGCCTCGTCGAGGTGGTGATTGGCCCGGTCGACCAGCGCGCCGCGCGCCGTCGCGTCCTTGGTTTCCTTCGCGATCAGCAGGGAGCTGTAGCAGTTCATGAAGTGCCCGTTGGCCACGCCGATGGCGGTGATGCCCGGCAGGACCTGCTGGTCGATGCGCGTGATGCGGTTGTTGAGCGAGCGCAAGCCGGCGAGCGAGGCGCCGACGACGGCGAGAAGCACGGCGAAAAGAATCAATCCGCCGAGGGTGATGCGGGTGCTAATTGTCCAGCGGTTCATGGGGTGTGAAGGCCCCATCGGTCGGCGGGCGCGGAGATTTAGATGGAAGCAGCGGGGGGCCGCATAAAAACCACCTGAATTCAGGTCGAGGCCCGCGATGGTATCGCGAGGAGGGGCCGCTTGGGTGTGCCCTCAGGGCCGAATGGCCCGGGAGGCCGGGGGACGGGCGTGAAAAGGTCGCCCGCGCCAGTTGGCGGGTAGGGATTCTCGATCCGGTTTAACCACGGATTACACGGATAGCCACGGATGAGCAAAACTCCGGACTGGGTGAGCCACAGAAGTCACAAAAGGACACCAAGAGAGACGGGCTTGGTTTTTGTGCCTTCTCGTGCCTCTTCGTGGCCGACTGGTCTTGGTCTGATCCGTGGTAATCCGAGTAATCAGTGGTTAAAACCTGCCTTGCTCAGCGTCTTTGCGCCTCTGCGTGACACCTGCCTTGGATCGGAAGTTTGTAGCTCGAACCGATTTAACGCGGAGGGCCCGAAGGCACGGAGGATTGGAATCACCCTATCAAACTCCGCGTCTCCGCGAACTTCGCGTTTAAAAGGATCGGTGCATTGGCACAGCCCCTCCGCCCGATGGCGGATTTCGGCGGGTCGGCTGTCATTTAGACACGGGGAGCCTCCCTCGCGGCGTTCCCCTTAGCTCCCGATTGACATGAACTTCCCGACATTTCCGCGTGTAACGGCCGGCCTCCCCGGCCACCCAAACCTCTCCTCCCGCCGGGGCAGCCACGCTGCGCGGATCATGGCCTGCCGCGATTTCTGGAAAACGCTGCAGTCGTCCGCCCGGCGCGCCGCCCTCGGCCTCGTGTTTGGCCTGCTGGCGCCGTTCCTGGCGGCCGCCGGTTCCTGGCAATGGGTTTCGCCCACGCCCACCGGCAATCATATCAACAGCTTCGCTTACGGCGGCGGCCGCTTTGTCGGCGTGGGCGACGGCGGCGAAATCGTCACGTCGCCCGACGGGGCCACCTGGACGACGCGGAACTCCGGCGTCAACGAGTCCCTCTCCCGCGTGGTTTACGACGGCACGCGGTTCGTGGCGATCAGCGCCAACAACCTCCTCGCTTCGCCGGACGGCGCGACGTGGACCAAGCTGACCGGGCCCACCGGCCTGTTCGACCTCGCCTTCGGCAACGGCCGGTTCGTGGCCATCGCACGCTCCACCAATCCGGACGCCTGGCGGTTCGAGACCTCGACGGACGGGGTCACGTGGACTTCCACCTCCACGCTCAGCCAGTTGCTGCGCGTGCACTTCGCGAACGGCGTCTTTGTCGCGGTGGACAATTCCGGGCGCGCGCTGGCCTCGACCGACGGACTCGCATGGACCACGACGCAGCTGCCCGACGCCACCGGTGTCTCTTTCTTTTCCGCCGCGGGCAACGGACGTTTCCTGCTCAGCTCCGGCGGCAAGACGTACGTCTCGACCGACGGCACCGCGTGGCGCGAAGTCACCGCCCATCCCCTGGACTCCGAAACGCATCAATCCCTCACCGTGCCAAAACTCGACGGGGGCGTGGCCGGGAGCGCCATGGGCTTTGCCGGCGGCTTCTTCTACGTCCAGCAATCCCGCTACGCCGCCGACTCCTATCGCATCTATCGTTCGGCCGACGGCGAAACCTGGCAACCGGTCACGATCTTCCCCCGGGCGGACCTGCCCACGCTCGCTGACGGCGGCGGCGTTTGGGTCGGGTCCGAGCGCACGACGCTCTACGCCGGAATCAATCGCACCAATTACGCCATCCTCTCCTCGACCGACGGCCTCGCCTGGACGGAGCGGAGCAGCATCACCATCGATTCCAGCGAGAACCTCGTGTACGGCCTGGGCCGGTTCTTTGCCGGCGGGAAAGTTTCCAGCGATGCGATCACCTGGGCCGCCAATCCCTTCGCCCCGACGCACGGTGCCGGCGACCGGGTGTTTCGCATCACCTCGAAATATGATTTCAGCACGTCCTCCTCGACGATCATCGATCCGCACGCGATCACCAGCGTCGTGGCTTCCGCCGACGGCCTGACCGGCACGCTGGTCGACGTGAAGATGGCCGTGCCCCGCTCGATCGCCTTCGGCGCCGGGCGCTACGTCACGGTGGGCGACGGCGGCCAGGTCTCCACCTCGACCGACGGCTTCGCCTGGACGGCGGGCAACAGCGGCACCACCACCAATCTGGCGGCGGTGCTGTTCGCCTTCGACCGCTTCGTGGCCGTCGGCGCCGGCGGCACCTTGCTCGCATCCACGGACGGCCTCGCGTGGACGGCACAGAGCACCGGCACCACCCTGGATTTGGTTTCGTTGGCGGCCGGTCCGGATCGGATCGTGGTGGGCACGCTCGGTTCGTCGGGTGCCGTGCCCGGCTTCAATCTGCCCGGCGGCGTCCCGATCCAGATCGTCGCCACGCGGCGGTCCGACGCGCTCGCCTGGTTCGACGGCGAATTCACCAGTCTCGAATACAATCTGCTGAACTGGCCCATCGCCGCGGGGAGCTTCAGCCTGGCGAAGTCCAGCGATGGCGTGACCTGGACCGACGATCCCGCGCGCGTGCCGTGGGGGCCGAAGGGAGTGGGGCGGCTGGCGGTGGGCAACGACATCGAACTCGTGCTGGCGCCGGGCGGCCTGGATTGGAGCAGTTATCCGCTTTACGCCGCCCTGATCCAAAAACGGAAAGCGGGCACCGCCGCGCCGGTCATCACCTACGCCCCGGTCGCCACCACCGTGGCGGCGGGCGAAACCGCCCGGCTTTCCGTCGGCGTCACGGGCAGCGGCACGCTCAGCTACCAGTGGTATCGCGACGGCGCGCCCGTCGCCGGCGGCACCGGCCAGGTCCTTACGGTGCTCCTCACCAAGGACGCTGACGCGGGCAACTACACGGTGACCGTCACGAACGCCCAAGGCTCCGCCACCAGCGCCGCCGCCCGGCTCACCGTCCAGGCGGCGCAGCCGCTTGCGATCACGAAACAGCCGGTGGGCGGGACCTTGTTCGAGTTCCAGTCGTTCGTCCTCTCCGTCGAGGTCACCGGCTCCGGGCCGATCACGTACCAGTGGCGGCGCAACGGCACGCCGGTCTCCGGCGCCACCGCCAGCACCTACGAGATCTGGGCCGCTTCCTACTCGATGGACAACTACACGGGCGACTACGACGTCGTGGTCACCGCACCCTCGAGCTCGGTCACCAGCCAGACCGTCACCGTCAGCCGCAGCGGGCCGGCCGTGACCGTCACCAAGGCGGGCGGCACCGGCGCGGGCGCCACGCTCATTCTCACCGCGAACGCGACGGGCAAGGGTCCGTTCACCTATGCCTGGAGCCGCGCGGGTGGCCAGACCTTCGAAGGGGCCACGGGCTCCACGCTCGTGCTGCCGAACGTGATTTCCACCGACAGCAGCTCCTACTCGGTCAGTGTCGCCGACGCCGACGGACTCCCCGGCAAGGCTTTTGCCACGGTGTCGGGTCCCGACGCCAATCCGCCGCCGACCCAAAACCACGCGACGACCGAAGCCGGCCAGAAGCTGACGCTGCGCGCGCCGGTTTCATCCAGCGACCTCGACAAGGCGACCTATCAGTGGCGCTTCAACAACAGTCCCATCGGCGGCGCCACCAGCTGGAGCTACACCACGCCCGCGATCAGCGAGGCGACCGCCGGCGACTATGCCGTGGTGGTGACCCTCGGGGCGAACGCCACGACGTACACCACCACGATTGCGCTCGGCGCCCCGGGTTCCGGAACCGCTCCCACCTTCGCGGCACAAACCACCGGCCGGACCGTGGTGACGGGCGGCGGGACGACGTTCGCCGTGTCGGTCGAGGGAGGCTCCGTCTCGAGCTACCAATGGCAGGTAAGCACCAACGGCGGCAGCAGCTGGACCAACGTCACCGACGGCGGCGCTTACGCCGGCGCCACGACGTCCGTCCTGTCGGTCACGGGCGCGACGGCCGCGATGAACAACTACCAGTACCGCTGCGTCGCGGGCAACGGCACGACCACGATCACCAGCGCCGCGGCCACGCTGGCGATCACGAACGATCCCCCGCTGGTTTACCCGGTGTCGGTGGCGCGCGATACCGCCGGCAACCTCTTCGTCGCCGATGCCTCGGCCAATGTCATCCGCAAGGTCACCCCGGCGGGCGCCGTGAGCATTTTCGCCGGGACCGCCGGGAGCGCGGGCTCCCAGGACGGCACCGGTGCGGCCGCGCGCTTCAACCAGCCCGGCGGCCTCGCCTTCGATGCCGCGGGCAACCTCCATGTCGCCGACACCGGCAATGCGCTGATTCGCCGGATCACGCCCGCCGGCGTGGTCACCACGCTGGCCGGCGACGCCTCGCTCCGCGGCAACGTCGACGGCACGGGCGGCGCGGCGCGCTTCAATCATCCCGCCGGCATCGCGTTCGACGCCGCGGGCAACGCCTACGTGAGCGACACGTTCACGCACACCGTGCGCAAGGTCACTTCGGCCGGCGCGGTGACGACGCTCGCCGGGGCGAACGGCGTTTCGGGCGCGGTCGACGGACCCGGCGCGCAGGCCCGCTTCAACAATCCGTCGGGCCTCGCCGTCGCCGCGGACGGCACGATCTACGTGGCCGACACCAACAACCAGACCATCCGGAAGATCGCGGCCGACGGCACGGTGACGACGCTGGCGGGTTTGGCGGGCGTCGCGGGCTCGAGCGACGGCACGGGCAGTTTCGCCTTGTTCAGCCAGCCCACCAGCCTCGCCGTGGATGCGGGCGGCACGCTGTATGTCGCCGACACCGGCAACGCGCTGATCCGTCGCGTCACGCCGGCCGGCGCGGTCACGCTCGTGGCCGGCGTGCCCGGCATCGCGGGTTTCGCCGACGGCGTGGGCCTCGATGCGCTGTTCGATCAGCCGCGCGGCCTCGCGCTGGAGGGGACCGGCGCGCTCGTGGTGGCCGACACCGGCAACGCCGCGCTGCGCAAAGTCGCCGCCAACGCGGCCGTCACGACCCTCGCGCTGACGGTTGCGCCGGCCACAACCCCGCCGCCCACCACGCCGGAGCCGCCTCCCTCCCAGCCTTCGACCGGCGGATCGCCGTCCGGCGGCGGCAGCAGCGGGGGAGGAGGAGGCGGCGCGCCGAGCTTCTGGTTCCTGGGTGCGCTCGCGCTGCTCGGAATCCTGCGCCGCGGGAAGAAGTGATCGTGTTGAGGACCCGGACCGTCGATCCAGTTTAACCACGAATTGCACCGATTGCCACGGATGAGCAAAACCCCGGGCTGGCTGGGCCACAGAAGTCACAAAGGGCACAAAAAGACACGGGCTTGGTTTTTGTGCCTTCTCGTGCCTCTTCGTGGCCGACTGTCTTGGTCTGATCCGTGGCAATCCGGGTAATCCGTGGTTAAAACCTGCCTTTCTCGGCGTCTCTGCGCCTTTGCGTGACCCCGGCCTTAGTCCGGACTAGCGACGGGCGGCGGCGAGGGAATGGATGATCCGGAAACGCGCCGCTTGGGTGACGGCTTCGTTTTCGGGCGGGCAGGTCACCATGAAATAGAAGGCTTGCCGTCCGTTTGAGGTCAGCACGACGTGGCCGACCGGGCCGCCGGCAGAATTGCCTATATCGATGACGAGGGAATCGCAGCCGTGGATTTGCTCCGGGCGGGCGACTCCCAGGACGATCTCCTTTCTGGACTTCAATTCCTTGCGGAACTGCTTCTCGACCGTAGGCAGGTTCGTGTAATCGCTGAAGCCCGCGAGGACCACCGTCACCTTGCCGGGGCCTATCGCGGCCAGACGGGCCAGGCTGTCGCGGGGAAGAATGTATTGGTAGCCCTTCGGCAGGGTGATCAGAGGGCCGTCGGGGATGGCGATGGGGATTTCGGTTTCGACCAATTTCGCCTCGAAAGCGAACATCGCTTTCACCTCATCTGGCGTCGGCATCTTCTTCGGCGGGGCAGGGGCCACAATCGCGGGCTGGGGCGGCGGATCTTTGGCCAGATTATAGATCAGCGCCCCGAGATGATAGAGGACCAGGAGAAAGCCGAGGCCGGCGAGCCATTCCTTTTTCTTTTCCGGCGCGGTCTTCGTATTGAACCCGGAGTGGTGAAATGCGATCGATGCAAACAGCACGATCATCAAGACATGATTGAGGAGGCTGCCGAAGAGGAGGAACATCAGAATATCGATGACGTTTGCGAACTCCGGGGTGTGGCCCAACACGACCGGAGCGGATTCAGCAGGCTGCGCCGGGTGTCCTGCGTGCCAAGGCCAATTTGCGAGAGCCGGTTTATGGCCGGGAACGGATCGCTGCGCGCTGTTTCTCACGCAGAGCCGCCGAGGCGCCGAGAGAAACCGATCCCTGCCTTCCTGGCTTCTCTGCGCCTTTGCGTGACGCATGCCTTGGCGAGATACAGGGAATCCTCCGCGCCGAATGACCTAGTCCCTTTCGGCGTCTCGCGTAACGGTCCTGTTACCAAATTCGGCGCACCGCTCGCCCGGCGGATAGGTCCCACGTTCTGCGGGCAATGTCGCCCCGATGGCGGCGTGCGCAGCGCGCCGCCAGTGTTCTCACATCCTTCCGGATCCTTGCCGGGCCGGAGAAAACTGGAGTCCCCATGAAACTGCCAACCAACCGACGGCCGCGCGCCGTCCTTGCCATCGTATGCCTCGCGCTGACGGCCACGCTCGCCGCCAAGCAGCCGCCGAGCCGCCGTTTCCAGCAAACCGACCTGGTCTCGGATGTGCCCGGCCTCGCCGCCGCCACCGATCCGCACCTGGTCAACCCGTGGGGCATGGTCGCCAGCGCCACCAGCCCGTGGTGGGTCGCGGACAACGGCACCGGCCAGTCGACGCTCTACAACGGCACCGGCGCGATCCTGCCGCTGGTCGTGACCCTGCCGCCGATCCCGGGCACCACCGACCCGTCGGCGCCGACCGGCATCGTGTTCAATGGCGTCGCCGCGGATTTCCCCGTCGCGCCGGGCCAGCCGGCCCGCTTCATCTTCGCCGGCGAGGAAGGCACGATCAGCGCCTGGAACTCCGGGGCCACGGCCGTGCTCAAGGTCAACCACGCCGGCTCGGCCGTGTACAAGGGCCTCGCCCTCGCGACGAACAACGGCGCGCAGATGCTCTACGCCGCCAACTTCCTGGGCGGCACGATCGACGTCTTCGACCGCCTGTTCCAGCCGGTGACGCTGCCGGCCGGCGCCTTCCACGATCCGCAGCTGCCTGCGGGCTATGCGCCGTTCAACGTGCAGGCGGTCGGGGGCTCGCTCTATGTCGCCTATGCCCGCCGCGAGGCGGACTCGATCGACGAGGTCGCGGGCCCCGGGAAGGGATTTGTCAGCGTCTACTCCCCCGCGGGCGTCCTGCAAAAGCGCCTGCAATGGGGCGCGTGGTTCAACGCCCCGTGGGGCGTGGCCCTGGCACCGGCCGACTTCGGCCGCTTCGGCGGCATGGTCCTGGTCGGCCAGTTCGGCAGCGGCAAGATCGTGGCCTTCGATCCCGACACCGGCCGCTTCCGCGGGATGCTGCGCGGCGACACCGGCCGCCCGCTGCGCATCGAGGGCCTGTGGGCCCTCGGCTTCGGCAACGGCGCCGGCTCGGGCCCGGCCACCACGCTCTACTTCACCGCCGGCATCGAGGACGAAGCCCACGGCCTCTTCGGCACGCTGACGCCTCTGCCGCGGGGCAACCAACACGAGGAAGAGGACGACGAGGACGTCGACAGCGACTGATCTCACCCGGAGTCCCGTCCACCAGTCATCACCCAACCCCGCCGAACCGGCCCTTTCAGGCCCGGCGGGGTTGGCGTTGGCCGGCGCAGCGTGCCACGCGAACCGGTTTTAACGCGGAGGCCGCGAAGGCGCGGAGGATTGGGTCCTAACCATCGAACTCCGCGCCTCCGCGTGCTTCGCGTTTAAAGGATCGATGCATTGAAGCGCGGCCTTGGGCTCGAACTCCGTTCCCTCCGTTACCTCCTGTAAGGTCGACCGGTCGTCCTGGGTTTCATCTCCTCGCTCGCGCAGGGCCGAACGGACGTGGGGTGGTTCCGGATGCCTTCCTCCGCAGCGTGCCCCATTGTCGGGGAGCGCCGGGGCGGCGAAAATGGGCGCATGAAAACCATTTTTGCTTTCCTGGTGGCCGGCGTCCTGGCGACGGCGGCTGCCGCCCAGAACAACAATCGCAACGACAGCTTCGCGAACTTCCTGCGGGCGGGGGTTAGTGCCTTCACGGGCAACACGCAGCAGGGGCAGGTCACCCTGGACCAGGTGACCGCGAACTGGAACCAAACCGCGAAGGACGCCGCGCGCCAGATGTTCGACAAGTACGGCGCGCCGCAGGAGGTGACGGCCAACCGCCTCATCTGGCACGACAACCGGCCGTGGAAACGCACGGTGGTGACCAACCAGGACGTGCGGCACAATTTCCCGGACCAGCACACCGACGTGCTCGAGCAGACACTCGCGATCGACGTGCCGGTCGCACGCTACGGCGACCTCGCGGCCTTCGACGGCAGCGTCACCGCCAACCGCACGGCGGGCGAGTTCACGTCGTGCAACAGTCGCGAGGACCACAACTTCATCGCGCTGAACCTGGCGGGCGACATCCTCTCGGGCCGGCTGACGGTGCCCCAGGCCCGGCAGCGCATGGCGGAGCTCGTGCAGCAAAACGACGCCGGCCAGACCGTCTCGTACGCCGGCGACATCCGGTTCAGCCTGCCCGTGAGCAACCGCACGGGCGACGCCGACCGCCCCGCCGGCCAGGGCTGGTCGGACCGCGGCTACCCGACCCAGAATCAAACCCAAGGCTGGTCCAACCGGAACAACCGCAACCAATCCTGGCCGGCCAACACCACCAACAACCAGAACTGGCCGACCAACGACCCCGCCAACCAGGACTGGCGGCAGATCGGGCGGTGAACCGGTTCTCACGCCAAGCCGCCAAGTTGCTAAGTGTAACCAACCCCTGCCTTCCTTTGCGTCTCTGCGCCTCTGCGTGACACCTGCTTTGGCCCGGTCGTTTTTAGCTCGAAGCAACCCACCAAATTTTTTCACAGAAAGTAACGAAGCGAACTAAGACGGGGTGGGGGCTTCCGGCGGAAGGGAGGCTTCGTTCCCTCCGTTACCTTCTGTAAGAATCCGGAGTCCGGGGTTCGGCAGATCGATCCGTTGCACCGAAGGGAACGAAGAAAACGAAGGGTTTGGTCCGACCTTTGTTCTCTCCGTTACCTTCTGTGAAAATCCGGGTCCAGGCCTTTGATCTGGCTTCGGCTCGAGGTCCGGGAATACGGTTTCTCCGTGTTCCGCCGGTGCCATCGCGAGTTTCAAACCGTCTCCGCGGTGGCTTTGTTTTTGGCGCTGGCCGCGGCGGGCGCAGCGGCCGAGTTGGCCATTCCCACGGGGGTCGCGCAGTTGTTCATTGGCGACCGGCTCATCGGGAAGAATCTCGCGGTCACCCGGACGCTCCATCAGCCGCGGAAGGACGGCGGCGGGCTGCAGCCGGTGCTTTTTCTGGAGGATGAATTCAAGGGCGTGCCGGGGACGCTGCAGGGCGGGACGATCCTCTTCGATCCGAAGCTCAATAAGTACGTCATGTTCGCCCTCGCGGGTGCTCACCTGGAGGGGCATCCGTGGGACTGGATTCGGCTGTACCGGTTCACGTCGGCGGACGGGTTGAATTGGATCAAGGGTGACGACGGCAAAGCGGAATGCGTTTTCCCGCGGTCGCGCGAGGATCTCCTCGACCCGGCATCGGGCGCGTACGCGACCAATCCCGATCTCACCACCTTCATCTACGACGAGTCCGATGCGGCGTATCCCTACAAAGGCTGGATCTGGTATGCGAATTGGGGCGATGAGCGGGAGGGGATGTACTTTGTGCGCTCGGCCGACGGTCATGTGTGGGAACGCGGCGCGAAGGTCGCCGCGATGGAAGCGTTCCATTTCGAAACCGACACCCACGTCTACGAGGGGCCCTGTGATGCGTCGGGCTTCACGTACGACGCGGCCAACCGGCGCTTCATCGCCAGCCTGAAAATCTCCGCGCGGATCAAGGCCCGTCCGAGCGAGTACTATCGGGCCCGGGCGTACTACGCGGTCGAGGCCATCGACCAGCCGATCGCGTTCGATCCCAAGCAGCTCGTGCGGCTTGAACCGACTCGCAGCCACGCGAACGGCGACGAGCCGAACGACGAATACTATTTCAGCGATTCCTGGCGGTACGAATCACTGTGGCTGGGCGCGTTGAAGATCCATCACGAGAACGCCGACTACCCCTATTCGCAGGCGGGATGCTGCTTTCTCAAGCTGGTCTACAGCGACGACGGGCTGCACTGGCAGAAGGTGCCATACCCCAACGACAGCGGGATCGCGGAGGTTTTCCTGCCCAACGGCGTCGAAGGCGGCAACGACGCGAGAAACGACGGCGGCTACGTCACGACTTTCCAGAACGCACCCCTCCGGATCGGCGACGAGTTGATCTACTATTATGCGAGCTCGTCCTTCGGCAAAAACCACCCCGCGCCGGCGATGCTGCGGGGCGGGGGAGTCTTCCGCTCCCGCCTGCGCGTCGACGGCTTTGTGTCGGTGGATTCCGGCACCCTGGTCACGGTCCCTCTGACGACCCCCGGCAAGGACCTGTTCGTGAATCACGCCGGGACCGTGTCGGTCGACTTGCTGGACCAAAACGACGCCGTGCTGGCGAGCGCCGAGGTGACCGGCGACAGCATCCTCCACCGCGTGGAATTTCCCGGCCGCCTGGGCGACCTCGTGCAGACCGGCGCATTCAAGCTGCGTTTCTCCGTCCCGCCCGGCTCGCAGCTCTATTCCTTTCAATTCCGGTAGACGATCGGAGATTAACCACAGAATACACGGAACACACAGAAGCCGGTCCAATCGTCCCCTTCTGTGTATTCCGTGTGTTCTGTGGTTAAACCAGTCTTGGAATGCTCGTCGTCCGGCGCTGGCTTAGCTCGTCTCCCCGAGCGAGGCACGCAGGCGGGTGAGTTCGGCTTTCAGGCCGGCGACTTCGGACTCGAGGCCCGCCAGGCGCGCTTCGACCTCGGGCGGGAGCGTCATTTCCACGGCGACCTTCAGCGGCTCGCGTGCGGCGTCGGCGGAGGCCGTTGCGTCCTCGGCCGCGGGTTCGCCGGTGAGGAGCTGGCTCCAGCGCGCTTCCTTTTGTCCGGGCTGACGGGCCAGCTTGCGCACCAGGGGCTCGGCGCCACCGGACAGGTGGGTGAGCAGGGACTCGCAGCCGGCGAGGTCGGGGACGGCGACCAGACGCTCGCAGTTCCCGCGCAGGCCCGCGGTGGTTTGCGGGCCGCGGAGCAGGAGTTCGGCGATCATGGCTTGGGCCAGCGGTTCGACGGGGAAGCGGTCGGAGAAGCGGTGCTTGTATTTGATCGCGCGGGCGTTCGCGCCGGTGAAGGCGGTGACGAGGCGCTTGTCGCGCAGCCGGTCGATCGCGCCTTCGACCTCGCGCTCGCCGGTTTCCATCACGGGGAAGCGGTTGTTCTTCTGGTTGCACGCGTTCACGAGCGCATTCAGCGAGAGCGGGTAGACGTCGGGCGTGGTGGCTTCCTTCTCGATCAGGCAGCCCAGGACGCGCGCTTCGAGCAGATCGAGCGTGAGGGCGGGCAGCGTGGCATTCGCGACTGAGGGGTTGGGCTCGTGCATGCGCCTAGTTCGGCGAGAAACCCGGAAGAGGCAAATCGATCCACCTCTGGATAGGAGCGCGGCCTAGTCGCAGGCGTCACGAATCGGCGCTAACCACAAACCACAAAGTCTGACCCCGTGGATCGGTCCCGAGCCGGTTTAACGCGGAGGACGCGGAGACGCGGAGGACCGGATCCCCGGCGTCGAACTCCGCGGCTCCGCGTCCTCCGCGTTAAAATGAATCAGGTTTGGCTCCGACCGTTCCGGGAAAAAGAGCGGGTGGTGTGCGGGTGGGGCGGGCGGCAGCCGCGCGTTCGGCGTCGACGGCGGTGGGGCCGGCGATTGGCTGAGGGCATGCAGATCTCTCCTGATGCCGATACCCTTCGAGTTGTGCCGGCGGACCTCGATCGTCCGGAGCACCAGGCGGCCGTCCTGGCGATGGTCGATGCCTATTCGCGCGACCCGATGGGGGACGGCGCGCCGCTCGCGCCGGAAGTGCGCGACCGGCTCATTCCGGGCCTGCGCCGGCATCCGACGACGCTGGTATTCCTGGCCTACGATGCCGACGCGCCCGTCGGCGTGGCGGTGTGTTTCCTGGGCTTCTCGACTTTCTCGGCGAAGCCGCTCGTGAACCTGCACGACGTCTGCGTCGTACCCAGCCACCGCGGCCGCGGCGTGGGCCGCCGGCTGCTCGAGGCAGTCGAGGCCCGCGCCCGCGAGCTGGGCTGCTGCAAGCTCACCCTCGAAGTCCTGGACCAGAATCACCGCGCGCTGCAGACCTACACCGCCGCAGGCTTCAAGCGCTACTCCCTGCAACCGGGCGCCGGCGAAGCGATCTTCCTGGCGAAGCCGCTGGGGTGAGGTGGCGTGGAGAAACCGGGCCCCGTCCGGCTGCCTCGTCGGAGCGGCTTTTCGGCCCCGGCGGGGTTTTCTTTGGCCAGCGCGGCCTGCTGCTCGAACCGGTTTAACGCGGAGAGCGCGAAGTCGCGGAGGATTGGGTCCGAACCATCGAACTCCGCGCCTCCGCGCCCTCCGCGTTTAAAGGATCCCGCCGCGCCTACGGCTTCATGCCCTTCAGCAGGGCGACGATCGCCATGGCGTGGCCGTGGCCGAGGCCGAAGTCGGCTTTCAGCCAGGCGACGATCGTCCCGACCTTTACCCCGGGGGCGAGACCGCCGTCGCGGGTAAAACCTTTCTTCGCCGCGAGGGCGCGGAATTCGTCGGGCGTCCGGCCGGTCTTGGTCTGGATGTTGGTGAGATAGGCTTGGAAGGACATGGGCGGTTGCGGTTACCACTAGCGCAGGAAAATCAATCCCCCCAGCCGGGGCTCGCGCAACGCGAGGCCGAGCCAGACCAGCAGGCCGAAGGCGGCGGAGAAGACGATGGGGAAGGCGCCGCCGCCGGCGCGCAGCTGGATCGCGATCGCGCCGCCGAGATAGCCGGTGAGCAGGATCGCGCCTGCCACAGCCGTCTTGGGCACCAGGTGGACGACCGTGCAGGCGAGCAGGAGCCAGCCGATGGGAACGGTCGTCGTAGGCGGCAGGCCGAGGCCGGCGGAGGCCTTGGTGACCTGCGGCACCAGCAGGACCTTCGCGATGCCGTCGAAGGCGAGGAACAGGCAGGTCAGGCCGGTGATGATGATGCCGGTCCACAGCCGGGCGGCCGGGATCGCTTCGGGAGGAGGTGGGGGAGGCATGGGCGGAATTTGGGTTTCGCACCCACGATATCACGCCGGGGCCGGGTCGGTATTGTACAGAAACGACAGCTGCACGCGCCGGCTCGCGATCTGGGCCGGGGTCTGGCCGATGAAGCGCTGCAGCGAACGGGTCAGGTGCGCCTGGTCATAGTAGCCGGCGGCGTGGACGACGTCGGCGATCGCTGCGCCGCGGCGCAGCAGCAACGTGGCGCGCCGGGCGCGTTCGATCTGCCGGATCGTGCCATGGGTCAGGCCGGTCACCCGCTGGAAGCGCCGCTCGAGGGTCCGCGTGCCCAAGTCCGGCGGGCGGGTGGGGGCGGCGGGATCGATGGCGGGATCGGCGATCACCAGCCCGGCCCGGACCAGCCGGTGCACGAAGGTTTCGGCGTGCTCGAAGCCGGGGTATTCCACGGCGGAACCTTGGAGCCAGCAGGAGCGCCGGCCCGCGGCGGGCAGGGTGACGGCGTTGCCGTTGCGCAGAAACGCCGGGGGCAGGAGCGGCATGCAGGTGCCGAGCTTGAAGCGGATGGCGACCCACTCGCCCTGCGCCGGGAGCGCGGCGACGGAGGCCACGGTTTCGGGGCCGCGCACGGTGAGCGAGGTCTGCCCCGCCAGGTGCGTGACGACCATTTCCCAATGGCAGGCGGCGATGGAGTGAAACACCCCCGCCTCCCCGCTGTGGCTTCGCCAGACCCGCTCGATGAAGCGGGAATCGGAAGGCCGCTCGAAGAAGGTGATGAGATCGTCCCGTGACATCGGTTCTCCCCAGTCAACGAACGAGGGCCGAACGGGTGGACAATTTCGAGTGTGGCGCCTCGTCGCACCCCAAGCCCCAAACCCCGGCCCCTTGGGCTCGGCCCGCGTTTAAAGGATCGGTGCCGCCCGCCGAGTCTTGAGGCGGTCCAAGGACGATTTGATCGCCTGCAGGTAGTTGGGGTGCCAGAGTTCGTGTTCCGCGTCGGAGACGACCGTGTAAGTGTGATTGCGGTAGAAATCGCGCACGGCCGTGGCGCGGCGGTGCATCTGCTCGTCTTCCTTCTCGCCGACCATCACGTCGGCCGGAGTGTCGGGGTTGCCCGTGCGGTAGGAGACCATCCAGCGCTGCGGCTCGTCGTCATCCTCGAGGAAGAAGGGCGAGATCGAGCCGAGGATGAGGTGCCGGGCGCGCAGCGCGCCCAGGTGCGCGTAGAGCGCGCCGAGGGAGAAGCCCATCACGACCTTGCCGGCCGTCTGGGCATCGACCTGGGGAAAGAGCGCGTTCGAGCCGAAGGGCGGATGCCGGCCGGCGACCTCGAGGCGGACGAATTCAGTCTCCCAGCCGCTCGCGCGCACGAAATCGACAAACGGTTGAAAGCGACGCTCGGCACCGGGCATCGGCGGAACAATGGTAAGCAGGGCCACGCGCCACGTATGGCGCAGCACCTGAAAACGTCAACCGGCTGCCGGGAAGCGGACGACGGGTTGGAGCGCCTACGCTCAGGGTTCGACCCCAAGCCCCAACCCCCGGCCCCTTCGGCTCTGGCTGATTTGACGGACAAGTGACCCAAACATTCGCGACCTGACCCCTTTTCGCCGCCTAGTCGCAAGCGTCGCTGTTCGGCGCTAACCACAAACCACAAAGTCTGACTCCATGGATCGGGCCACGTAAGCTTGAAGCTCGTCATTTTGGACAGACTGCGTCAGCCATTACGCAATGGCTCTGTTCGTCGAAAAGGTTCTCTTTCCAGTAGTTGTCGCCCTTATTGTGGCAATTTTTGGGGGTAAGTTTCCTGGAGTATCGGATTGGACGCAGCGAATTCTGCTAACGCTTGCGGTGTTTTTCGCCACCTGGTTCGTCACCTATTCCTGGCCAAAGGGGTTTCTTAGACCATCACCTCAGCCGCCTGCCGATGGCGTGGTTCGGGCGGCTGCCCCCAGCGTCCCTCGCGTCTCGCGTGCGGAATCACCAGCTCTTGTGAATCCTGTCACTGCGAACGCCGGAGCAGGCTCTGGGTCCACCTATACCGCCGATCGGCAAACGATCATCAATCAAGCGCCAGGATCGGTTGTAAATTTGCCCCAGATTGATGATCGCGTTCCCGAACTTGCGGGCACCTGGTATCGCGACGTTGTAGCGACAATCTACAAAACTCTCGATCCGGACGCGACCATATCTGTGGGGCACTGGATCGACTCGCCTGAAGGATTACGTAAAGTTGATATTTGGATTCGAGGAAAAATCGCGAACAAGAATTCAAATATATTGCTCAAGTGTATCGATACTGCCTCAGGTGCCCCCATTGATATCAATACTGTCGACGAATTCGATTCGCTACTCACCGACTCGGCAGCAGATGAGGGGTTCATTTGCAGCAATACAGGGTTCACGCAAAAAGCGCTCCTCAAAGCGGCACGTGTAAATATCGGAATGCTCAGTGTTCTAAAAAGCGATGATGACAAATTTCACGCAGTCGCCGAAACACAAACCGTGAGCGAGCTCATCAAAATAGAGAAATGCGAAGCAGACATCTCTCCGGTCAATCCCGAGGATTTAGAATATCTTAAGCTGCACTCCTTCACGCTATCAGACCTCTATTTTGCTGAGAAACCGGTAGTCAATTGGATCGGTGACGAGGTCGGGAAAATGGCTTCCCCGGATCGACTCGAGAAATCGGTTCGCTACACATTCAAAGAGCCTGTGCTTATGAGAGAGAAAACGCATAGCTTTCTCGTTCGCGGTTTAACTATACGCATCGAAGCCACCAAAGGGCTCTATACCCACAAAATAATAATAGAATCTAAAGCCGCGATATATGATCATCTGAATCACAGTGTGAGAACTGCAAGTGGCGAACTAAAGATTACACCTGAAGACGTTCGCCATTGGAAGCCATTGGAGAAAGATGATTCCACTGAGTTCGAGTATCCACGCATAAGTGGTGGCACGAATTCAGCGACGATAAGGAGTGCAGCTTTAGTGGGGCGGCCTAAAAAAGACGATACCCCGTCTCCAGACCTAAACAGCCTCGTTGAGGGGCGTGAGGTTTTAGAGTCGTGTGAATGGTAAAGAGCTCTACCAGTATATCTGTATCCGCAGCATGCCCCTCCTTTGGGATCACCTCGGACTCTTCGGATCGGCCGGCTAGCAAGCTTGAGGCTGGTCATTTGCACCGGCTGCGTCAGCCTCGCGCGATGGCTCTGTTCATCGAGAAGGTTCTCCTGCCGCTCGTTGTTGCGCTTATTGTGGCAATTTTTGGTGGCAACGTGCCTGGAATATCGGATTGGACGCAGCGAATTTTGCTAGCGCTCGCGCTGTTTTTCGCGACGTGGTTCATCACCTATTCCTGGTCCAAATGGTTTCCTAAATCTGCGCCAGCGCAGCTGCCTGCCGATGGCCAGGTTCAGGCGCAGGGGGCTGATCCAAGCGGCCCGCTGGCTCCTCGTGCGGAATTACCAGCGCCTATGAATCCCCTCACTACGAACGCTGGAGCAGGCTCCGGGTCCACCTATGCCGCTGATCGGCAAACCATCATCAATCAAGCGCCGGGATCGACTTTAAGTTTGCCTAACAATTCCGATGCGATGGCTGACACATTGAAGCAGAATCAGACTGTGTTGGAAGCCACAGTCGCAGCCAATGAATTGGCTCAACGCGCTTGGGTATCCGCGAAATTCGGGAAGTTTGTTATCATTCCCGGTCAGCATGCGCAGTACGACGCTAAGATTGTGAACTTAGGGAAGACACCCGCTCTCAAGTGTTGGTACTCCCTTAGTTTTATAGGAAATTCTGCCGGAGTGCCGGACTCAGAATTTATTAAACAGTTCGAGCGCGAGATTGATGAATCAAAAGAGCCCAAATCGACGATTTTCCCTCAGAGCGAACTGTTCATGAACCATGTCTTTTTTACCGCCACCGAAGAAACAGTAAGAGCTCTAAATGACGGCAGAATTCGGATCTGTGTCATTGGGAAAATCCACTACGAGGATGTTTTCGGTAAGCGACACACCACTAAATTTTTCTATCAGTACAGGCCTGCAATTTCGGGGCTCGTGGGGTTGCCCGATTACAACGAAGCAGACTAAGATTGCTTTTGCTCGTGAGTTTTCGGAGTGGGTCGAACCAGGAGGTCGGGTTGGGATTGCCTCGATTTTTCGGGGAGGCAGAAACGGCCCGCAGGGACGCGGGCCCTCCAAGATGGCCGGTGCGGAGACCGGCCCTCCATCAGATCAGGGCCGAACCACGGGGTCGGGTTGTGGGGTGTGGGGCACCCATGTATTGAGGCCCTAGGGCGAGGCAGTCCTGCGGATTGGGACGCAGCAAGACTGCGCCGCTACTCAAATAACGGGGGGCGGCGACCCCGGCTACAGCCAATGCATGGCCGGTCGGGAGACCGGCCCTCCGTCAAACGAGCTTCAGCTGCTTGCGCGCCTGCGTGGCGAGCACGTGGAAGCGCGCGGCGAGCTCCGGCCTGCGATAATCCGTGCCGTAGGTCGGGACGATCTCGGCCATGCGGGGGCTGGTGATCAGGTGCGGGAAGCACTCCTTGATAACCTTGAGAACGATGTCGACAGAGACGGAAGCGCCGGGGCTTGCGCCTAGTAAGGCGGACATGGATTTGTCGGCGCTGGTGAGGACTTCGGTGCCGAAGTGGACGATGCCGGCTTCGCCGTCGGTCTTCTTGATGGCCTGGACGCGGATGCCGCCGTCGACGAGCTTCCAGTCCTCGGCTTTCGCGTTGGGGTAGAAGATGTGCATGACCTTCATGCGGGCGGCCATGCTCTGCGTGCCTTGTTGCAGGAGGTACTTCACAAGCGGGAAATTCGTGGCGGCGATCTTCAGCAGCGTCGTCAGGTTGTGCGGCTTCACCGAGCGCGGGAGGTCGGTCCAGCTGCCGGTGCGGTGCAGGAAACGCGTCGTCCACGCGGCGAAGGGGCCGAAGAGAAGCGTCTTCTTGCCGTCGAGGATGCGCGTGTCGAGGTGCGGCACGGCCATCGTGGGCGCCTCCGGCAAATTCTGGCCATAAACCTTGGCCTGGTGCTTGGCGACGATCTCAGGCTTGTCGCACACGAGCCAGTGTCCGCCGATGGGAAAACCGCCCAGGCCCTTCGCCTCGGGCAGGCCGGCCATTTGCAGGAGCAGGATGCTACCGCCGCCGGCGCCGACGAAGACGAACTTGGTCTGGACCGTGCGTTCGGTGCCGGTTTTCGTGTCGCGGGTGGTGACTTTCCAGCCCGAGGCAGGCCGGTCGGAGACCGGCCCTACTTTTTCCAGGCCGACGACCTTGTGGCTGGCCGCGACGGCGCAGCCGGGTTGCTTCGCGAGCCAGGCGAGGAGCTTGCGGGAGACATTGCCGAAGTTGATGTCGGTGCCGCCGTCCATCTTGGTGGCGGCGATCGGCACGGCCGGGTCGCGGCCCTCGGTGAGCAGCGGTGCCCACGAGCCGATCTTCGCGCGGTCGGTGGTGAATTCCATCGAGGCGAAGAAGTGGTGCGCGGACATGCCCGCGAAGCGGGACTTCAGGAACTCCACCTGGTCCTGGCCGTGGACAAAGCTGATGTGCTGCACCGGGTTGATGAACTCCCTCGGGTTGTCGATCATGCCCGACGCCACCGCGTGGCCCCAGAATTGGAGGGACTGCTCGAACTCCTGGAAGATATCGATGACCTTCTGCACCTTCACCGGGCTGCCGTCCTTCGGGATCGGCGTGTAGCTCAGCTCGCAAATGCCCGCGTGTCCCGTCCCCGCATTGTTCCACCCGTTGGAGCTCTCGTAAGCGAGTTCGTCGGCGGCCTCGTAGACCTGGATCGAGAGCTTCGGATCGAGGCGCTTGAGCAAGGCACCCAGGTTGGCGGACATGATGCCGCTGCCGATCAACACCACATCAGGATTGTCTACAAAGGAGGGATTCATGGCCGATCGTTTTAAGGCAGGGAGTTAACCACGGAATACACGGAACACACAGAAGGGGTTTTGTTTTTCACAGGAGGAAACGGAGGGAACGGAGATCTGGCTCAAGGCAGGGGATTGACCACTAAAAGCACGAAACACACGAAAGGGATTGGGATTTCACAGGAGGCAACGAAGGGAACCAAGATTTAGTGCAAGCAGGTCGTAGAACTCTCCGTTCACTCCGTTTCCTCCTGTGAGGTCGGTGTGGGTCGGGTTTCGTGTATTTGGTGTGTTTCGTGGTGAAGAACCTGGTCAGCCGCGCTTGTTGATCACGTTCATTTCGTAGGCATTCACGTCCTCCAACCAATCCGCCCCCGCCGGAACCCCGTCGCGCTGGCAGAGCTCGTCCCAGACTGCGCCCCAAGGCAGGGAGCGGTTGAGCTCCATGTAGGCAAGGCGCTCGTGGCCGCGGAGGACTTCGCCCTGGCGCTCGAACGCGGCGATGACGTCGAGCAGGCCGCCGAGGATGGCCTGGCGCGTGGCGCGGGCGCCGGTGAGGTAGGCGCCGAGGCGGTTGATCGAGGCATCGAAGAAATCGAGGGCGACGTACACGCGGTCCCAGACGTTCCCGCGGGCGATCTCCAGGAAGAGGTTGCGGACGGCGTCGTCGAGGATGACGACGTGGTCGCTGTCCCAGCGGATCGGACGGCTGGTGTGCAGGAGGAGCTTCTTGTGGAACTGGAGGTGGGCCGAGACCTTGTCGGCGACCGACTCGGTCGGGTGGAAGTGGCCGAGGTCGAGGCAGAGCACGACGTCGCGGGTCAGCGCGTAGTTGCTGTAGAATTCCTGCGAGCCGACGACGTATTCCTCGGAGCCGAGTCCGAAGAGCTTGCCCTCGACGGCGTCGATGACGTGCTTCCGGCTGACGGACTTGTCATCGAGCACCCGGTCGAGCGCCGCGGCGAGGCGCGCGCGGTTGAAGAAGCGGTCGCCGGGGGTGTCCTTGCAGCCGTCGGGAATCCAGTGGTTGATGACGCAGGGCGACTTCAGCTCCTTGGCGAAATGCTGGGCGATGCGGCGGCAGGCGCGGCCGTGCCGGATCCAATAGTCCTGGATCTCGTCGTCGCCGATCGAGAGTGTGTAGCCGTCCTTCGCGTACGGGTGGGCGAAGTAGGTCGGGTTGAAGTCGAGGCCGACCTTCTCCTGCTTGGCCCAGTCGAGCCAGCGGCCGAAGTGTTTCGGCTCGAGCTGGTCGCGCTCCATCTGCTTCGAGCCCTCGGCGTAGAAGGCGTGGAGGTTGAGGCGGTGCGCGCCCGGCAGCAGTTCGAGGACCTTGGAGAGGTCGGAACGCATCTCGTCGCCGTTCCTGGCGCGGCCCGGGTGGCTGCCGGTGGCCATGATGCCGCCGGAGTCGACCGCGGCGCCGTCGGTGGACTCGAGCCCGCGGACGTCATCAGCCTGCCAGCAATGGAGGGAGATCGGAATGGACAGCGCCTGCTTGATGGCGGCCTCAGTATCGACGCCGTATTCGGCGTAGCGGGCCCGGGCGAGATTGTAGGCGGTGGAAATTTGTTTGGAGGTCATGAGAGGGGAGATTTTTTAACCACAGAATACTCAGACGGAGGCTTTGCGGAGATGGCGAAGCAATACACAGAAGGGGATGGGGGACCTTACAGGAGGTAACGGAGAGAACGGAGGGTTGGCTCAAGGCAAGGGCACCACCAATACACACTGATTGGTCACTAATTGAATCGGGGCGCAGAGGGTTTGAGATTAGTGTCCGTGAGTGTGGATTAGTGGTTAAAGCAGGATTGGTTCTGTGCCCTCCGTTACCTCCTGTGAAAAGGATTGGTTCAGTTTCTGTGTATTCCGTGTGTTCTGTGGTTAAACCGGTTTGTAGATCGTCTGCTTCAGAGTGGGAGCCAGGGCGGCACGGAACTCGGCCAGGTTTTTCACGGCTTTCAGCGCGATCAGCTGGTTCGCCAGGTTGCCGACAGTGGAGCCTTCGAGGGCGAACGAGACGACCGGGAGGCCGGAGGCGTTCGCGGTGGCCTGGCAGAGGAGGGAATTCTTCGAGCCGCCGCCGACCATGAGGATCCGCTGGAAGGTGCGGCCGGAGAGCTTTTCGAAGTCGCGAATCGCCATCGCATGTCCCTCGCCGAGGGAGTCGCAGATGAGGCGGACGTAGCCCGCGAGGTTCTTCGGGAGCGGCAGCTTCCGGCGCTTCAACTGGGCGTCGATCGCGGCCTTCATCGAGGGCGGGTTGCCGAATTCGGCAAAATTCATCTCTAGCTGAGAGCTGAGAGCTGAGGGCTGAGAGCTCAGCGCAGCGGCCTGCTTGATGAGCGCCGCCCACTGCGCGTCATTGGCCGGCCGATTTGAGAAGTCTTTGAGCGTCTGCTCCAGCATCCAGAGGCCGATGACGTTGACCAGCGGGCGGTATTCGCCGCGGCCGGTGCGGTCGTTGGCGATGCGGGCTTCGAGCGCGGCGGGGCCCAGGAGGGGTTGGTCGCTCTCGAAACCGACGAGGGACCAGGTGCCGGAGCTGAGGAAGATGTCGCCGCCATTTGCCGCCGCCGGCATGGCGTCGTAGGCGCAGGTGGTGTCATGGCCGGGGACGGCGATGACCTGGGTGTTGGCGACCGGATCGTCAGGTAGGGCGAATCGTCCTGATGAGCCGGGTTTGGCGCCGCGGGTGGACGCGCGGCTCATCCGGAGGATTCGCCCTACCTTCCCGAGCTTCGTGCCGGTTTTGACCGGCGTGGTCAGCCAGATCGGCGGCACGCGGAAGTAGTCGAGCGCGACGCGCGACCAGTCGTCGCCGTGGACGTCGAGGAGCTGCGTCGTGCTGGCGATCGAGAGGCCGTTGGCCATTTTTCCCGAGAGCAGGAAATTGAAGTAGTCCGGCAGGAAGAGGCAGCGCGTGGCGAGGTCGGTGATGGCGGGGCACGACTCGATCGTCTCGGCCAGCTGGAACGAGCTGTTGTAGAACACGGCCGGGATGCCGGTGGCCGCGTAGATGCGATCGTAGGCGGCGCGGGTATTCTTGAGGTGCTCCAGCGGCGCCTGCGTGCGGGAGTCGCGGTAGGCGTGCGTCGGGAAGACGATGCGGCCGGCGTCGTTGGTGAGGACGTAGTCGACGCCCCAGGTGTCGACGCCGACGGATGCCAGCGTCGCGCCCTTCGGCAGCGCGGCGACGGCGGCGGCGAGGCCCTTCTGCACTTCCTGCCAGAGACCGGGGATGTCCCAATAGTCGTGTCCGCCGGCGGAGCGCAGCGCGTTGGGGAAGCGGTGAACCTCTTTCAGCGTGAGCTTGTTCTTCGCCCACGTGCCGAGGATTACCCGGCCGCTTGTAGCGCCGAGATCAACAGCCGCGCAGTATGTCGGTTTTGAATTTTTGCTCATGGATGGGCAGCGCGGAAACGCCAAATGCCAGTAGCCAGATGCCAGACAAATCTCGGAGAGCCAAACGACAAACGCCAGTCGCCAAACGCCAAACAAACAGCAGCTCGAAATAATGAAGTTTGAAAGCTTCTCATCGGATTTCGTTCAGGTTGTTTGGCATCTGGAGTCTGGCATCTGGCGTTTAGCGGTTCTGCGGTTTACCGCAGAAATGCTTCATGCAGCCCCCCGTCCACCGTGATCACCTGTCCGGTGGTCTTGCTGAGGCGGTTGCTCACGAGAAGGAAGTAAGCCTCGGCCTGGTCGGCGGGGGTGATCGGGGCCTTGGTCAGGGTGCGGTCGGCGTAGAATTGCGCGAGCTTCGTCACGAGCGACTCGGTGGCCTCGTCGTCCTTGTAGGGGATGTTGTACTTGGCGAGCGAGCCGATGACGCGGTCGCGGGGGAACATCGCGGAACCCTGGACGACGGTCGCGGGGGCGACGCCGTTGACGCGGACCAGCGGGGCCAGCTCGATGGCGAGCTCGCGCACGAGGTGGTTGGCGGCGGCCTTCGAGGTGTCGTAGGCGAGGGAACCCTTCTTCGCAACGGCGGCGTTGGCCGAAGTCGTGAGCACCAGGTTGCCGCGCAGGCCCTGCTCCTTCCAGGTCTTGGCGGCCTCGTCGCCGACGAGGTAGCTGCCGGTGACGTTGATGTTGAAGGTCAGCGCCCACTTGTCGTCCGGGATGTGGCCGGTGGTGTCGGAGGGGACGAAGATGCCCGCGGTGACGCAGATGTGGTCGAAGCCGCCGTAGGCGAGCGCGACGTCGTCGAGCATGCGGCGGATGGAGGCGCGGTCGGTGATGTTGGCAGCGAGGCCGAGGGCCGGGCCGCAGGCGGAGAGGCCGGTGCCCGCGACGCCGATGCCGACGCCGTACTTGGCCTCGATCTCCTTCGCGGTGGCCTGGGCGGCCGCCTCGTTGAGGTCGACGGTGACGATGTGCGCGCCCTCCTTGACGAGGCGGTGGGCGGTTTCCTTGCCGATGCCGGAGCCGGCGCCGACGACAATGATGACGGTGCGGGCGAGTTCCTTCTCGGCGGGCATGCGCTTGAGCTTCGCCTCCTCGAGCAGCCAGTACTCGATGTCGAAGGCTTCCTGCTGCGGGAGGGCGATGTACTGGTCGATCGCCTCGGCGCCGCGCATGACCTCGACGGCGCAGTTGTAGAATTCAGCGGTGACGCGCGACTCGGACTTGTCCTTGCCCCACGCGACCATGCCAACGCCCGGGATGAGGACCACCGTCGGGTTCGGGTCGCGCATGGCTGGGGAGTTGGCGTGTTTGCACTTCGCATAGTACGCGGCGTAGTCCTTGCGGTAGGCCTCGAGGCCGGCGGCGAGCTTCTTCTTGAGCGCGGCGGCGTCCTCGGCCTGCGGGTTCCAGTCGACGTAGAGCGGCTTGATCTTCGTGCGGAGGAAATGGTCGGGGCAGCTCGTGCCGAGTTCGGCGAGGCGGGCGGCGTCCTTGGAGTTCACGAAGCGCAGGATCTTGGCGTCGTCCTGCACGGTGCCGATGAAGCGCGTGTGCGGGGTCTTGCGACCAGGGTCACCGACCCCGGCTACAGCGCCGCGGAGCCAGGGGAGGGTGGCGGCGAGGACCTCGCGGCGCTTGGCGGCGTCGAGGGTCTGGTACTTGGCGCCGCCGAAGGCCGCGGCGTCGCCGCCTTTCGCGGCGTACTTGACCTCGATGTACGCGGCGGCCTTCTCGATGAAGTTCAGCGTGAGCGTGTAGCAGGCCTTGTCGTCATTGTCCCAGGAGATGAAGCCGTGCTGGCCCATCATGATCGCCTGCACCTTCGGGTTGTCCCTGGCGATCTGCTGCATGGCGAGGCCGAGCTCGAAGCCCGGGCGCATCCACGGCACATAGGCCATCTCGCCGCCGAAGATTTCCTTGGTCAGCTGCTGGCAGTTCTTCGACGCGGCGATCGCGATGATCGCGTTCGGGTGCATGTGGTCGACGTGCTTGCCCGGGAGGAAGGAGTGGAGCGGCGTGTCGATCGAGGACGCGCGCGGGTTGAGGTTGAAGGTGGCATGCGTGTACATGCCGACCATGTCGTCCTCGGCGGGCGCCTTCAGGCCCTTGTCGGCGCGGGCGGCGTAGAGCTTCTGGAGGTCGAGCAGCTTCTGCTGGTAGAGGGAGGAGAAGTTCTCGCGCGTGCTGGTGCGGAGGTCGCCGCCGGAGCCCTTGACCCAGAGCACCTCGGTGGCCGCGCCGGAGAGCGGGTCCTTTTCGGTGAGCTTGGACGACGTGTTGCCGCCGCCCGTGTTGGTGATGCGCTGGTCGCCGCCGAGCAGGTTCGAACGGTAGACGAGGCGCGCGACCGGATCGAGGGCCGCCGCCTTGGCGTCGTCCCAGCTGAAATTGACGAATTTGTAGGAGCTCATGGGGGATTAAATTCTTACAGGAGGTAACGGAGGGAACGGAGAGAGGACTGGGTTGGCTCTGTTAACTCCGTTTCCTCCTGTAAGGTTGGTTTGGATCGTATTGGAAAATCAGGCTAGCGCAGCGCCGCGCTTGGCGTTGGGGCGGAGGCCGGCGGCGTGCAGCTGGGTGGCGGTGGCGTCGGTGATGAGCAGGACGTTGTCGCTCCAGGTCGTGACGCGGTGCGGAGTCGCGCGGTTGAGCTTGGAGGAATCGAGGCAGAAGTAGGCGCGCGTGGTGCGGCCGATCACGGCCTGCTGGAAGCTGGCGATCTCCGGGTGGGAATTGGTGACGCCGATGGCGTCCATGCCCTCGCCGCCGAGGAAGGCGGCGTCGAATTTCCAGCGGGCGAGAGCGTCGATCGTCTCCGGACCGAAGAGCACTGCCTGGCGGTGGAGGAAGGTGCCGCCGAGCACGTGCAGGTCGAGGCCGGGGGTGCCGCCGAGCATGGTGGCGACGGAAAGGCTGTTCGTCACGACGGTCAGCCCGGCGAGCTGCTTCCGGCGCACGAGCAGGCGGGCGAGGGCCTGCACGGTCGTGCCGGCGTCGAGGAAGACCGTGCCGGTTTTGGGCAGCCGCTCGGCGGCGAGGGCGGCGATGCGGCCCTTGGCGGTGCGGGCGCGGCCGGCGCGCTCGCTTAGCGACGCGAAGGAGGTGTTGTAGTCGGCGAGGGCGCCGCCGTTGGTGCGCGTGATGTGTCCGCTGGCCTCGATCGCCACGAGGTCGCGGCGCGCGGTGGCCTCCGACACCCCCAGGCGGCGGCAGATCTCGGCCACCGGCAGGAACCCGTCGCGGCGGACCAGCCCGCGCAGTTCCTCGCGGCGACGGTCGACCAGGTGTTGGGGTACACGCATGCGAAAACGCTCGGAATTATATGATTGAGGTCAATCATATCTTTGTTCCACCTTGCCGCGGACAGTCCGGGCGATTTGCCTGAACACGTCACTCCCCGCGATGGCCACCCCACACACCCCGGCGCTCCCGCCTTCGCCTGGCTACGGCGAGGTAGGTCGCACCACCCCTCTTCATAGAGGGGATCTCGAACTCGCGCAGCCGAAGTCCCCTCTATCAAGAGGGGTGCCCGACAGGGCGGGGTGTGTCGGTTCGAGTGCCGGGGTGAAACTTCCAGGATAAAGCCTTCGGCGCCTGCCCTTTCCCGCTTCATGGTGGCCCACCCCAACCCCTCCGTCCCCTTGCTGGCGCTCCGGCGCGCGGCCAAGAGTTTCGGCGGCGTGCGCGCGCTGCGCGGGGTGGATTTCGAACTGCGTGCGGGCGAGGTGCATGCGCTCCTCGGCGAGAACGGCGCGGGCAAGAGCACGCTGATCAAGATCATCACCGGCGCGCACCAGCCCGACGGCGGCGAGATCGTGGTCGCGGGCGAAACGGTGGCGCACCTCACGCCGACCAAGGCCCAGGCACTCGGCATCGCCTGCATTTACCAGCAGCCCGCGCTGTTCGCGGACCTGACCGTGGCGGAAAACATCGGCTTGCGGCTCGAACCAGCCTCCGCCGAGCCTACGGCTGGCAGGCACGCCGTCGGTGGGGCGTGGCGGCGCATTAACTGGGCGGCGCGGCGCGCGCGGGCGCGGGAGTTGTTGGCGCGCGTCGGCGCGGCGATTTCCCCCGAGGCCGAGGTACGGACGCTCTCGATGCCGGAGCAGCAACTCGTGGAGATTGCCTGCGCCATCGGGTCGGGCGCGCGGATCGTCATCATGGACGAACCGACGGCGTCGCTGACGCGGCAGGAGCAGGAGCGGCTGTTCACCGTGGTGCGCGAGATGCGCGCGGCGGGGACAGGCGTCATCTACATTTCCCACCGGCTCGAGGAGATCACGACGCTGGCCGACCGCGTGACGGTGTTGCGCGACGGCGAGAGCGTCGGCACGCAGGCCATTGCGGACGTCACCGAGGCCGGGCTCATCAAGCTGATGGTCGGCCGCGAGGTGAACCTGCTGTACCCGCCGGCGGAAAGCGCGCCCGGTGACGTCGTGCTCGACGTGCGCGGACTCGGTTGCGCGGCAGGTTGCGTGAAAGACGTGACTTTCCAAGTGCGCGCAGGCGAGGTGTTCGGCCTGGCCGGGCTGGTCGGCGCCGGGCGCACGGAGCTGGCGCGCGTGCTGTTCGGCCTAACGCCGGCGGACGCGGGTGAGATCAAGCTGGGCGGCCAGGTGGTCGCGCCGCGGACGCCGCAGGAGGCGGTGGCGCTGGGCGTCGCCTACGTGCCGGAGGACCGGCGGCGGCACGGCGTCGTGCTGGAGATGCCGATCGAGGAAAACATGACGATGGCGATTCATCGCACCCTCTTCCCCGGGGCGTGGCTGCGGTTTGGCGCCGAGCGCACGCTGGCGCTGGAGTTTGTGCGCGACCTCGCGGTGAAATGCGCCGGGCCCGAAGCGCCGGCGGGCAGCCTGAGCGGCGGCAACCAGCAGAAGGTGTCGCTCGCGCGCTGGCTGGCGACGAAGCCGAAGCTGCTCATCCTCGACGAGCCGACGCAGGGCGTGGACGTCGGCGCCAAGAGCGAGATCCACAAGATCGTGCGCCAGCTGGCGAAGCAGGGGCTCGCGGTGATTTTGATTTCTAGCGATTTGCCCGAGGCGCTCGGCATGAGTGACCGGATCGGTGTTATGCGCGGCGGCACGCTGGTGGCGACGCTCCCCGGCGGCACGGACGCGCCGACGGTGCTGGCGGCGGCGCTGGGGCAGGGGGGTGGGGTATGAGCAAGGCGGAAGTAGGAAGGCGGAAGGCGGAGGGATGTTTTTTCCCCGTAGGGGCGGAGCTTGCTCCGCCCTTGGCTGGCGGCGTTGCTTTCGAGGGCGGAGCAAGCTCCGCCCCTACATTGAATCGTTGCTCCGGAGGTGAGCCATGAAGCGCTACTTCCAGGAAATCTCCGTGACCGTGACGCTGCTGCTTGTGCTGGTGGCGATGGCGATTTTTGCGCCGGGGTTTTACCAGCCGCAGCCGCTGCTGTCGCTGGCGACGCGCGAGGCGCCGGCGCTGATCGTGGCGTGTGGCATGGCGCTGGTCATCATCGGCCGGCAGATCGACATTTCCGTCGGGTCGCAATTCTCGGTCTGCAGCGTGTGCGCCGCGCTGCTCGTGACGCATGGCTGGCCGCTGTGGGCGGTGGTGCCGGCGTCGGGCGTGATCGGCGCGCTGCTCGGCGCTTTCAACGGCGCGATGGTGGCGTGGTTGCGGCTGCCCTCGATCGTGGTGACGCTGGCGACGATGGTGACGCTGCGCCAAGGGCTGAATCTCGTCCGGCAGGGCGAATTCGTGAACCTGCCGGACGGCGTGCAATGGTTCGGCCTGAGCCAGGCGGCGGGGCAGGGGGTGCTGGTGCTGGCGGCGCTGGCGGTGCTCGTGGTCTTTGCGCTCGGGATGCGGCACCTCGCGGTGGGCCGCTGCGTGTACGCGGTGGGCTCCGACGCCGAGGCGGCGCGGCTGGCGGGCATCCGGCCGCAGCGGGTGACGTTTTTCCTGTTCGTGCTGATGGGCGCGCTGGCCGGACTGGCGGCGACGATGAACCTCGTGCAGTCGCCGCAGGTGCAGCCGGCCGTCGGCACCGGACTCGAGCTGAAGGTCATCGCCGCGGTCGTGGTCGGCGGCGTGGCCATCTCCGGCGGGCGCGGCAACCTGTGGGGCGCGTTCGTGGGCCTGCTGCTGCTGGCGTGCGTGTCGCCCGCGCTGATCCACCTGCACATCGAGGCGTACTGGGAGAAGGCGATCCAGGGCGCGATCATCCTCCTCGCCGTCGTGGCCGAGGGATTGCGGCGGCGGAATTCGAACCACTGAGGACCACGGACCACGGACTACGGACCACGGATTACACAGATGACCACGGATAAATACACGTTCCTCCGAATCTTTGCGGGTCGTCATCCTGAGCGCAGCGAAGGATCCACGCTGTCGGCGAGCGCCCGCCCTTTCCCGTGGATCCTTCGCACGGCTCAGGATGACGGAGGCGAAAGACATAGCTTGTTCGCGCATCTTCGCGGCTCTTCGCGGTTTAAAACCGGCCTTGTTTGAAATGACCACAACCAGCCAATCCAAATGGAAAACGCTCCTGCTGCGGCCCGAGACGCTGCTGCTGGCGGTGCTCGTGGTCGAGTGGCTGCTGTTTTATCACTTTGGCACCTCGACCAACCGCAAGGGCGTGGTGGTCGGCTTCGGCACGATGGCGCGGCAGTTCGACATCCTGCGCCATTCCTGCGAGATCGGCCTGCTGGCGCTGGCGCTGACACCGGTCATCCTGACGGCCGGCATCGACCTGTCGGTCGGCTCGCTGCTCGGGTTGTGCGCCATCGCTTTCGGCAAGCTGTGGCACGACGCCGGCCTGCCGGTGCCGGTGGCCGCGGCGCTCACGCTGGTCGTGGGCGGGCTGGCGGGCGGACTCAACGCCGCCCTGATCACGAAACTCAAGCTGCCGCCGCTGATCGTCACGCTCGGCACCCTCTCGCTGTTCCGTGGGCTGGCGGAGGCGCTGACGCACGGGGCGGTGACGTACACCGACTTCCCGGCGAGCTTCCTTTTCCTCGGACAGGAGCGCTGGCTGGGCCTGCCGGCGCAGGCGTGGCTGTTCGTGCTCGTGGCCGTGGGCGTCTGGGTGCTGGTACACCGCACGACGCACGGCCGGGCGATCCGCACGATCGGCTTCGCGCCCGAGGGCGCGCGCTACGCGGGTTTGCCGGCCGACCGGCGCGTGGCGCAGGTTTATGTGCTGGCGGGTGTCATCGCCGCGCTGGCGGCCTTGATCTACACCGCGCGGCTCGGCCAGGCCAAGGCCGACGCCGGGACGGGCTACGAGCTGTTTGCCATCACCGCCGTGGTGCTGGGCGGCACGAGCATCTTCGGTGGTCGCGGGAGCGTGACTGGCACGTTGCTGGGCGTGGCGGTCATCGCCGTCCTCAAGAACGGCCTCGCGAGCCTGCCGGTGGTGATCCGGATGAACGCCACGGAGGAAATGGCGGGGTTGGCGACAGGGGCGCTGTTGTTGCTGGCGCTCGTCGGGAGCAACATCGCCGCGCGCAGAGGCAAGTAGCGCGCCGAAACACCAAATCCCAAATGCCAGATGCCAAACAAATGGGAAAGCGGGCAAAATGCCGACAACGACCAAACCGAGCCTTCTTATTCCGTCATCCTGAGCCGTGCGAAGGACCCAAGCGTGAGACGCTGCGTACGTTTTTCCCTTGGGTCCTTCGCACGGCTCAGGATGACGGAATTAATGTGATGCGGGACTCGGGCCTTACTTTACGCGGTCAGCGACGATTCGTTTGCGCCGGTCCCAATAACCAATAACCAATAACTTTTCTCCCCTTACCCCTATGAAATCGTTCCGTTCGCTCGCTGTTCTTCTCACTGCCGCCATCGCCGGTGTGTCCGCCCCTGCCGCCGATCTCATGATCGGCATGCTGCCCAAGGCCAAGGGCAACGCGTACTTCATCTCCTGCAAGAACGGCGCCGACAAGGCGGCGAAGGAGCTCGGCGTCGAGCTGCTCTTCGACGGCCCGACCGACAGCAACGCGGCGAAGCAGAACGAGATCGTCGAGAACTGGATCACGCTCGGCGTGGACGTCATCACGGTGGCGGCCGAGAACAAGGAGAGTCTTTCGACCGCATTGCGCAAGGCGCGGGCCCAGGGCATCGCGGTGGTCAGCTATGACGCCGACGTGTTGCCGGATGCGCGTTCGTTTTTCGTGAACCAGGCGACGCCGGAGGGCATCGCGCTCGGGCTGGTCGACAAGGTCGCGGAGCTGTGCGGCGGCGAGGGCGAGTTCGCCATCATCACCGCCACGCTCACCGCCGGCAACCAGCGCGAGTGGCTGCGGATCATCAATGAGCAGCTGCCCCAGCGGCACCCGAAGCTGAAGCTCATTGCCGTCCGCCCGAGCGACGACCTCAAGGACAAGGCGCAGTCGGAGGCGACCGCGTTGATGAGCGCCAACCCGAACCTCAAGGCGATCGTCGCCATCTGCACGCCCGGCACGCCCGGCGCCGCCGAGGCGGTGAAGCAGGCGGGCAAGACGGGCAAGGTGCACGTTGTCGGCCTCGGCCTGCCCAACGAGAACAAGCGTTACGTCCACGAGGGCGTGACCGATGCCGTCATGCTCTGGAACACCGAGGACCTCGGCTACCTCACCGTTTACGCCGCCGCCGCGGTGGCGAAGGGCGAGCTCAAGGCCGGCGCCAAGAGCTTCAAGGCCGGCTCGCTCGGCAGCTTCGAGATCGTCGGCGACAACATCCTCCTCGGGAAGCCGTACTTCTTCACGAAGGAGAATATTGACCGGTTTGATTTCTGATCCGCCTTCGCCCGCGGTCTACGGCGAGACGCGGGCGCGGCGCACCCGGGTAAACACACCCTGGCCTCCGGCCACCCCTCTTCATAGAGGGGATTTAGATTTCCGTGGATGAGGTCCCCTCTATCAAGAGGGGTGCCCATCAGGGCGGGGTGTGTCGGATTGCGAGGTGGCATGTGGGTTGCTGAATGGCTTTCATCCCCTCATGAAATCCTTCCGTCCGGCCGCCTGGCTGGCTTTGCTTTCCGCCATGTCCCTCCTCTCCGCCTCTGCCGCGCCGGTTGGCACGACCAAACAGCTCATCGATCACCTTGGCATGGAGAAGATCCCCGTCGAGGGCTGCTGGTTCAAGCTGACGTACACCAGCGCCGACCGCATTCCGGGTGTGGCGCTGCCGGAGCGTTATGCGGGTGCGTCGCGCGTGGCCGGCGGCGCGATCTACGCCCTGGTGACGCGCGAGGACTTCTCGGCACTGCACAAGCTGAAGACCGACGAGGTCTGGCACTTCCACGCCGGCAGCCCGATGGAGCTGCTGCTGTTGCGTCCCGACGGGAAGTCGGAGGTCGTGATCCTCGGCGCCGACATCCTCGCCGGCCAGCACGCCCAATACACAGTGCCCGCGGGCGTTTGGATGGGGGCGCGCCCGCAGCAGGCGGGTCCGGAGGCGTACGGTTTCTTCGGCACGACGATGGCGCCGGGCTTCGACTATGCGGATTTCGAGATCGGGTATCGCGACGAGTTGCAGCAGGCTTACCCGGCGCAGCGCGAACTGATCGCGGCGCTGACCCGCGAGGAGCACGCGAAACGTTCGGCACCGGTGGTGGCGGCTGCGGCCACACCGACCGCGCCCGCCGTTTTCGCGCCGGAGTCGATCGCCACAATCACGGTCGCTCCGGGCGTCGAGTTGCGCGAACTGATCGGCCGGGTGTCACAGGCGAAGACCGGCGACTACAGCGTCGCGCGCTTCGCCCTCGCCCCGGGAAAGGGGACGGGGACCAGCTACAACAAGGTGGGCGAGGAGGTCTTCCTGGTGATTTCCGGCCGCGGCACGGTGGTTGTGGGCACGGAGGCATCGCCGGTGACGGCGGGCTCGGTCGTGGTGCTGAAGCCGCTCGTGAAACACTCGCTCACGGCCGCGGCCGACTCGGCGCTGGAACTCTACGCGATCACGGTGCCGGCCTTCAGCCCGGACGACTACGTGCTGGTGAAGGAGTAGTCGCGCGCGCCTGCGCCTAACCGGTCAGGTCGATCACGCCGTCGGCCGTGGTGAGGGCGGTCAGGACGCGAAACTCGACGCTATCCGCCTCGTGGCTGGACGGCGTGACCTTGAAGCCCTCGACGAGGACGCGCATGACGCCGCTGTGGGAGCTGGCCTGGGCGGAAAGGGGAATCCGTTTGAGGGCGAGCGGGCCGGGCTGGAGGAAGGTGACGGCGGCCCCAAATTGCGGACCATTCTCCCCGCTGGTGCCCAGCGACGACCTGCCGCGGACGGTGACTTCCATGCGCCCGTCCGGGGAATCGAAACGGTAGGGCATGTGCGGTAGTTTGATATTCATCAACGAGGGTACTCGCAACCCGCGCCATTAGCAACCTTGGTGAATTTCCGGGATTGGCCTCATTTGTCATTGCGAGGAGTCGCGCGAAGCGCGCGACGAGGCAATCCAGCATGGATCGCCACGTCCCGCGGAGCGGGACTCGCGATGACAGGGGAAAATTTGGACCCTGCCGGATTTCTGCGAATGGCTCTGTTTGATGTGGGTCGGGGTTTATCCCCGACAGCTCCGCATTCGTGTCGGGCATGAAGCCCGACCTACACGGCGGCCAGATTCCGCGTCACTTCGCCTCGCCGATGATGATGAGGTCGTGGATCTCGACGTGGCCCTTGGGGGCGTCGGTGCGGATCGTGGCGACGCCGTCGGTGTTGCGGCCGAAGAGCTTGGCGCCGGCTTCGCTCATCGCGACCATGGCGGTCTTGAAGTTGTTGCCGGGGGAGGCGGTGTTGAGATGGACCGTCCACACGGGCCGGTGGCGCTCGCGTTTCGTGGCGGCGTGCAGGTCGTAGGCGCGGACGATGATGAAGTAGCGCTCGGTGCGCATGTCGTTCTCCAAGGTGTACTGCGCGTCCGTGTAGAGGACCGACTGCCGGAGCTTGTTGAGCGTTTCGGTGTAGCCGAGGAGGCGCGCGATGCCGGCGCCGACGATGACCTGGGCGTCGTTCTCGGCGATATCCTCCAGCTGGTACATGCGTTGCTCGAAGCCGAGGGGATTGATGCCCGGCGATTCCTCGGCAAAGCCCCACTGGCTCGTGCCCGGGACGCCGAGATCGACGCGGGAGGTCATGTCGTTGAGCGAGGCGCGCGGCTGGGTGACGCCCCAGTGGACGACCAGCACGAGGTCGGCATCCTTCAGGTCGGGCGTGGGCCAGTAGTTCTGTTGGGTGAGCTTGGGCGCCAGGTACTCGGCGATTTCGCGGAAGGTCGTGCGCTCGAAGGTGCGGTCCACGCTGGCGCCCTCGAAGCGGTCGCCCTGCATGAACACGTAGGTCTGGCGCTTCAGCTGGCCGTCGACCGTCCGGCTCTCGAGATAGGACGGGGTGGCCTTGCTGACGGCGGCGACGGGCTTGGCCGCGAACAGGGGGCCGCCGAGCACCAATGTGAGGAGACAGACGCTAAGACGCTGGGAAAAGGCGCGGCGCATTGGGGTGCGCGCCAATTTCGAAATCCCGCGACCGACGTCAATGGGAGAAACGTTGGACTGTCCGAGCGTCCCGACACCGGCGCGCCGCCCGTCCGCCCCGACGTCAGCGGCGTTTTGCCCCGGAGCCCAGCAGCCCATGCGCCAGGCCGAACTCGACCACCGCCAGGACGAAAAAGCCCGGGTACATGGACTTCCGGCTCGGCCACCAGACGGTCTTCAGGCGCTCCAGCGTGAGCGAGATGCTGCCGCCACGCTGCTGGACAAACATCAGGAACTCGTCGCGCAGCCGGACGTCCTCGCGCAGTGCCTTCAGCACGGGAGCGAGGCGCTGCTCGAGATATTCCCGTTCCGCGGTGGTGACGGCCTTGGTCTTGGGCATGGCGGGCAGGCTGGCGGGGCGAGAGTAAATTTCAACCGCATAGAAAAGCGTATTAAAGAGATGGAATAAACAGACAGCGTTATAAACTAGTTTTCGTTGCCGGGCCGGCGCGCGACCGGAATCTTCCGCCGCGTCGGTTCATCCAACCCCGACACCCAACATGACCTCCAACCTTATGATCGTCTCCCTCGTGCTGGCCGGCGTGCTCGTCATCACGGCCCTCAGTTACAAGCTGCTCCTGCGGTTGCTCGGTATCGTCATCGTGCCCGACAACGGCGTGGGTCTCGTGACCAAAAAGTTCAGCCTCGGCGGTGCCCATGCCACGCTGCCGGACGGCAAGATCATCGCGCTGGCCGGCGAGGCGGGCATCCAGGCCGACACGCTGGCGCCGGGCCTGCACTACTGGCTCTGGCCGTGGCAGTACTCGGTGACGCTGGTGCCCTTCGTCACGGTCGAGGACGGCAAGATCGGCGTGGTCGAGGCCCGCGACGGCGTGCCGCTCTCCGGCGGCCGGGTGCTCGCCAGCCAGGTGGACTGCGATTCCTACCAGAGCGCGCGCGCCTTCCTC
>Ga0247757_10000225_pt1 | contig 47053 bp, 55 predicted proteins | sample UWRJL126311R4_FD_180929 | JGI IMG/M metagenome (GOLD analysis project Ga0247757, IMG submission 180929) | Plant litter microbial communities from Arlington Agricultural Research Station in Wisconsin, United States - UWRJ-L126-311R-4 | ecosystem: Environmental > Terrestrial > Plant litter >... | reverse complement strand
TGCTGCAGGGCGGGGCGCGCATGCTCCGCGACCAGTGGCACATGCCGATCGACGACGGGCTGCGCGAGCGGATGCACGCGACCGCGCCCGCGTGCCGCGCCTTCGTCGCCGCGCGCCAGTACGCGCCCGAGAAGGCCGACCTCCTGCTCCGCCAGCTCCGCGTCCTGAACATGGGCGGCGGCCTGCTCGACGACCCGGCCCTCATCGCCCAGGCGGCGACCCTCGCGGACATCGACCCGGTCGACCTCGACGCCTGGGTCCGCGACCCCGACGTGACGATCGAGCTGGACGCCGACAAGGCCGCCTCCCGCGACCCGCACCCGGCCGCGCTCGCCCAGCAGGCGCGCCTGTCCCCCAACGGCGACGGCTGGCGCTACTCCGCGCCCTCCCTCGTCTTCGCCGACGCCGACGGCCGGACGGCCGCCGCCCCCGGCTTCCAGCCCAACGAGACGTACGAGGCGATCCTCGCCAACCTCGACCACACCCTCGAGCAGCGTGACAAGCCCGCCGACGTCACCGAGGTCCTGGAATGGGCGCCGTACCCGCTCGCGTCGATCGAGGTCGCCACGCTGCTGGACATCTCCCTGGACGCGGCGCGCACCGCGCTGTCCGCGGTGGCGACCGAGACCCCGGTCGGGCAGGACGGGTACTGGTCCCTGGCGAACTCGCCCAGCGGCTCGTTGGCCTAGCGGTCGGCTTCTCAGCCGGCCAAGGCCGCCAACTCCCGCAGCGCGGTGGGGATGTCGTCCGGGCAGGACACCACCGCGTCGGCGGCGCACAGGTCGTCCAGCTCGAACGGGCCGGTGGCGATGGCGATCACCCGCACGCCGTCCGCCCGGGCGCACGCGATGTCGCGCGGCGTATCGCCGATGACCACGGTGTCGGACCGCGGCCAGCTGCCGTCCTGACCGGCGGCCAGGCAGGCGCGGCGGCGCGCGATGGCGGGCAGCATCGCCCGGTCCTCGTGGTCGGAGCCGAAGCCGCCCTGGTCCGGGCCGAAGTAGTGGCCGATGCCGGCGGAGCGCAGCTTGATGCGCGCGATCGGCTCCAGGTTGCCGGTGACGAGCGACAGCGTGTGCCCGTCCACGCTGAGCTGCCGCAGCAGCGAGTCGACCTGGGGTGCCACGTGGGCGCTGAGGTCGCGCGGGCAGCGCCGGGCGTACGCGCCGACAGCCGCCTCGCGGAAGGCGTCGAAGCGATCCTCGATGTGGCGATTGACCCCCGAGAGCAGAAGGATCTCGCGGGCGATGTCCTGATCGGTGCGCCCCGCCGCCTCGACGTGGACCGCGGCCGGATCCGGCACGCCCCACACCTCCGTGATCGCCTCGTGCAACGCGTCGCGGTGCTCCGCATGGGCCTTCAGGAGCAGCGTGCCGTCGATGTCGAACAGGAAGAGCACCCCTCCATCATCCCCGGTTCGGCGCGTCGGCGCACGCCATTCTTGATCCGGTGGACGGGCGGCCCGCGCAGACGTCCGTGCCCACCCCAACTTGGAAGAGGTTCGCCATGCCGAACATCGGCCCCATGGAAATCGCCATCGTCCTCATCATCGCCCTGATCGTCCTGGGCCCCAAGCGCCTTCCCGACGCCGGCAAGTCGCTCGGCAAGGGCCTGCGCGGGTTCAAGGACTCGATGAGCGGGATGCTCGACACCGACGACGACAAGGACGAGGCCGTCAGCCCGCGTGCCGCCGTCGCCGCGCCCGCCGCCGCCACGACCCCCGCCCCGGTCGTCGCCGAGCCGCGGGAGACGCGCGAGACGTCCGTCGTCTAGGACCTACCGCAGGAACGTCTGGTCGGCCGACATCCGCAGCGCGAACGCCGCGATCAGCTTCGCGGCGTTCTCGATGTCGTCCAGCTGCATCATCTCCACCGGGGAGTGCATGTAGCGCAGGGGCAGCGAGACGAGCCCGCAGGGCACGCCGCCGCGGCTGATGTGCAGCGCGTCGACGTCGGTGCCCGTACGGCGGGCCGACGCGGCCAGGGTGTGGGGGATCGACTCCGCCTCGGCCGCGTCGAGCAGCAGCTCGCTCACCACCGGGTTGAGGCTCGACCCGCGCTCCACCACCGGGCCCGAGCCGAACTCGTGCACCCCGAGCTCGTTGACGTCGATCCCGGGCGCGTCGGTCGCGTGGGTGACGTCGGTGACGACGGCCACGTCCGGCTCCACGAGGTGGGCGAGCGTGGAGGATCCGCCGAAGCCCGTCTCCTCCTGGACGCCCGCGACCGCGACGACGTCACCGGCCGCGCCGCCGGCCTCCTTCACCAGGCGGGCCGCCTCGTAGGCGACGTAGCACCCCAGGCGGTTGTCCATCGAACGGGACACGATGCGGTCGTTGGCCAGCACCAGCGGCTCGCCGGAGATGACCGCCACGTCGCCGATACGCACGGTCGCGCGCGCCTCGTCGCCGTCGCGGGCGCCGATGTCGATGTGCAGGTCCTTCATCTCCGGGGCGCTCTTGCGCTCCTCGGGCTTCATCAGGTGGATCGGCTTCTTGCCGATGACGCCGGGCACGACGCCGTCCTTGGTCGTCAGCTCGACGCGCTGGCCGATGAGGATCACCGGATCCCAGCCGCCGACGCCGCCGAACCGCAGGAAGCCCTTGTCGTCGATGTGCGTGACGATCACGCCGATCTCGTCGATGTGCCCGACGATGGCCAGCGTGGGTCCGCCCGCGTTGCCCTTGACCCGGGCGATCGACGTGCCCATGACGTCGACGTCCACCTCGTCCGCGAAGGCCGACGCGGCGTCGCGCCAGATGGCAGCGGGCGCCGTCTCGTACCCGGAGGGGCCGGTCGCGGTGAGCAGGGAGCGCAGGACGGGCGGAATCGGCATGGCCGACACCTTATCCGGGGCGCTCCGGCGGCCACGAGTGACAGCTGAGTACCGCATAGCGGTACCGAGCTGTCACTCGTGGGCGTGGCGGCGGCTCAGTCCCAGACGGTGGGCACGTCGTACGCCACGAACGCGGAGTCGGCACTGAGGAGCGTGAGCCCCTCCTCCCTGGCCTGCGCGACGAGCAGCCGATCGAACGGGTCACCGTGGTGGGGTGGCAGCGCCCGCACGGCCCAGACGTGCTTCGGGGTGACGTCGAGTAACGCGAACCCCGCGCGCTCGATGGCGTCAGGCAGATCGTCTGGCACGTCCAGCTTGCCCCGCGCCGACTTGATCGCGATCTCCCATAGCGATGCCGCGCTGACGAACACGTCGACGCCGCTCTCGAGCGCCTCCGAGGGCCGGGGCCCGAGCCGCGCGTCGTCACGCAGGTGCCAGAGCACCACGTGGGTATCGACCAACAGGCCCGTCACATGTACTCCTTGAACTCCTCGAGCGGCTCGTCCCAGTCGTCGGCCATCCAGATCTGGTCCTTCAGCGATCCGCGGCCGGTGATCCGCTTGGGCTGCTCGAGGGGCACGAGGCGGGCGACCGGGGTCGCACCGCGCCGCACGATGATCTCCTCGCCCGCCTCGGCCCGGCGGACGAGCTTGGAGAACTGGGTCTTGGCCTCATGGATCGTGACGCTGCGGCTCATGGCGAGACCGTAGCACTTGGTCCACTTAGTCAACCCTGGTTGGGACCGTCGCCATCCCGCCACCGCCCGCATCGCCACGAGTGTCAGCTGATGTACCGAGGCGGTACACGAGCTGTCACTCGTGGGGCGGGCGGACCGCTAGAGCAGCCCGGCGAGCTGGCGCAGCACGTAGGGGAGGATGCCGCCGTGGCGGAAGTAGTCCGCCTCCTTCGGCGTGTCGATCCGCACCGTGGCGCTGAACTCCAGGTTGCCCGCGACGACCGTGACGGTCTTGGGCGTCTCCCCCGCGTTCAGCGGCTCGGCCAGCCCGACGATCTCGAACACCTCCAGGCCCGTGAGGCCCAGCGACTCCGCGTTCTGCCCCTCGGGGAACTGCAGGGGCAGCACGCCCATGCCGACGAGGTTGGACCGGTGGATGCGCTCGAAGGACTCGGCGATGACCGCGCGGACGCCCAGCAGGCTGGTGCCCTTGGCCGCCCAGTCGCGCGACGAGCCAGAGCCGTACTCCTTGCCGCCGAGCACGACCAGCGGGGTGCCCTCCTTCGCGTAGCGCTCGGAGGCATCGAAGATCGACATCGGCTCCGCCGACGGGAAGTGGAGCGTGACGCCGCCCTCGGTCCCCGGCGCCAGCTGGTTGCGCAGGCGGATGTTCGCGAACGTGCCGCGGACCATCACCTGGTGGTTGCCGCGCCGCGAGCCGTACGAGTTGAACTCACGCGGCTCCACGCCGTTGGCGATCAGGTACGCGCCGGCCGGCCCGTCCTTCTTGATCGCGCCAGCGGGCGAGATGTGGTCGGTCGTGACGCTGTCGCCCAGCTTGGCCAGCACGCGGGCGCCGAGGATGTCCCGCACCGGCTCGGGCGTGCGCGGCATCCCCTCGAAGTACGGGGGCTGCTGCACGTACGTGGAGGAGTCGTCCCACGCGAAGCGGTCGCCGGTCGGGATCTCCAGCGCGTTCCACCGCGCGTCGCCGTCGAAGACCTGCCCGTAGCTCTTGCGGAACATGTCCGACTGCACGGCCTCCTCGACCGTCCGGGCGACCTCGTCCGAGGACGGCCAGATGTCGCGCAGGTAGACGGGGTTGCCGTCCTGGTCGTCACCCAGCGAGTCGTTCTGCAGGTCGATGTCCATCGTCCCGGCGATCGCGTAGGCCACGCACAGCGGCGGCGACGCGAGGTAGTTCATCTTCACGTCGGGGTTGATGCGCCCCTCGAAGTTGCGGTTACCGCTGAGCACGGAGACCGCGGTGAGGTCGTGCTCCTGGATGGCGGCCGAGACCTCCTCCAGCAGCGGGCCCGAGTTGCCGATGCACGTCGTGCAGCCGTAGCCGACGAGGTTGAACCCGAGCGCGTCGAGGTCCTCGTCGAGGCCCGCGCGCTCCAGGTACTCGGTGACGACCTTCGAGCCGGGCGCCAGCGACGTCTTGACCCACGGCTTGCGCTGCAGGCCCCGGGCGCGCGCGTTGCGGGCGACGAGCCCCGCGCCGAGCATGACCGACGGGTTGGAGGTGTTGGTGCACGACGTGATCGCCGCGATGACCACCGCGCCGTGATCCAGCGTGCACTCGGTGCCGTCGGCCAGCGTCACCGACACGCTGCGGCCCGCGGGCTCCGCGACGGTCGACACGTGGTCGCGCGCGGCGCCCCCGTCCTCCTGCCCGTTGCCGGGCGTGGTGGTGGCCGGCGGGTCCGAGGCGGGGAACGACGCGGCGTCGGCGGCGTCCTGGCCGTCGTAGTCGGTCGTGTAGCCCTTGACCGCCTCGCGGTACATGTCCTGCGCGTTCGAGAGCGGGACGCGATCCTGCGGGCGCTTGGGCCCGGCCAGCGACGGGACGACCGTCGACAGGTCGACGTTCAGCGTGTCGGAGAACGTCGGCTCCTCGCTGTGCTCGTCGTGCCACAGGCCCTGCGTCTTGGCGTACGCCTCGACCAGGTCGATCTGCTCCTGCGGGCGACCGGAGAACGCGAGGTAGCGCAGCGTCTCGGCGTCGATCGGGAAGATCGCGCAGGTCGAGCCGAACTCGGGGCTCATGTTGCCCAGCGTGGCGCGGTCCGCGAGCGGCAGCCGGGAGACGCCGGGGCCGAAGAACTCGACGAACTTGCCGACGACGCCGCGCTCGCGCAGCAGCTCGGTGACGGTGAGGACGAGGTCGGTCGCGGTGGCGCCCTCGGGCAGCGCGCCGTCGAGCCGCACGCCGAGGACCTGCGGGATGAGCATCGTCATCGGCTGGCCGAGCATCGCGGCCTCGGCCTCGATGCCGCCCACGCCCCAGCCCAGCACGGCGAGGCCGTTGACCATCGTGGTGTGGGAGTCGGTCCCGACGAGCGTGTCGGGGTAGGCCCGGCCGGTCTTGTCGTCGACGAACACCACGCGCGACAGGTACTCGAGGTTGACCTGGTGGACGATGCCGGTGTCCGGCGGGACGACCTTGAACGTGTCGAACGCCGTCTGGCCCCAGCGCAGGAACGCGTACCGCTCCTCGTTGCGCTCGAACTCGCGCTCGGCGTTGCGCAGGAAGGACTCGGGCGTGCCGAAGACGTCGACCTGCACCGAGTGGTCGATGACCAGCTCGGCCGGGACGAGCGGCTCGATCTTCGCCGGGTCGCCGCCCAGGTCGGCCATCGCGTCGCGCATCGCGGCGAGGTCGACGACGGCGGGAACGCCGGTGAAGTCCTGCATCACGACGCGGGCGGGCGTGAAGGCGATCTCGTTGCTCGGGGCCGCCTTGGCGTCCCAGCGGGCGAGCGCTTCGATGTCGGCGGCCGTCACCGAGCCGTTGCCCTCGGTGCGCAGCAGGTTCTCCAGCAGGATCTTCAGGGAGAACGGCAGCCGGGCCACGTCGAACTGGGCCTGAAGCGCGTCGAGTCGGAAGATCTCCAGCTCGCGGCCGGATACGTTGAGCGTGTCGCGCGCGCCGAACGAGTTGGTGGACATATCGGGTCCTCTCAGGGAAAGCGAAGTCAGTCCGCCTAGTTTCCCATGCGCGCGACCTGGCCGGCTCGACCAACTGGTGCTCCGTGGTACCCGGGTGTACTACTTTGCGTCCATGACCTCAGGAATCACCCGCCGCGGGCTCCTCGGCGCAGGGGCCGGCGTGGCCGCCGCGGCCGCCCTGCCGACCGCCGCCTCCGCCGCGTCCAAGCGCACCTCGTCCACCCGCTACGACGTCGTCGTGGTCGGCGCCGGGCTGTCCGGCCTGATGGCCGCGCGCACGCTCGCGGCCAAGGGCAAGACGGTCAAGGTGCTGGAGGCGCGAGGCCGCGTCGGCGGACGCACGCTGAACCACTCGATCGGCGGCGGCGACGTGGTCGAGGTCGGCGGGCAGTGGATCGGCCCGACGCAGGACAAGCTCGCGGCCGTGGCCAAGGACCTCGGGGTCAAGACGTTCAAGTCGCACTGGACCGGCCAGGCCGTCTACCAGCGCGGCGGCGAGCGCAAGCTCTACGACGTGACGTCCCCGATCCCGCCGGACCCCGACGCGATCGACGCGGTGAACATCGTCGGGAAGATCGAGGCCCTCGCGCCGACGATCTCCCGCACCACGCCGTGGACGTCCCCGAACGCGCTGGAGTACGACTCCCAGACGTTCGAGACGTTCAAGCTCGCCAACACGACGACGCCCGGCGGCCGGTTCCTCACCGACCTCGCCACCAACGCGGTGTGGGCCTGCGAGCCGCGCGACGTCTCGCTCCTGCACATCCTCTTCTACTGCTCGTCGGCCGGCAACGAGACGACCCCAGGCAGCTTCATCCGCCTCACGTCGACCACCGGCGGCGCCCAGGAGTCGCGCTTCGTCGGGGGCTCCCAGCGGGTGTCGATCGAGATGGCCAAGCGGCTCGGGTCGCGCGTGGTGCTGAACGCGCCCGTGCGGCGGATCGAGCAGCGCGGCGGCGAGTGCCGCGTGGTCAGCGACAAGGGCACGTTCCGGGCCAAGCAGGTCGTGGTCGCCGTGCCGCCCGCCGTCAGCGCGTCCATCGCCTACGACCCGATCCTCCCCTTCGACCGCGCGCAGCTGCTGCAGCGCTTCCCCCAGGGCAGCGTGATCAAGTGCCAGGCGGTCTACGACAAGCCGTTCTGGCGGGACGAGGGGCTGTCCGGGTACGTCAACTCGGACGAGGGCCCCGTCAAGCTGATGTACGACAACTCCCCGCCCGACGGGTCCAAGGGCGTGCTGCTGGGCTTCATCGAAGGCCAGGAGGCGCGCCGCGCGAGCAAGCTGTCCCCCGCCGCGCGCAAGGCCGCGGTGCTGGGCAACTTCGCCAAGACGATCGGCGCGCCCGCCGGCAAGCCGAAGCAGTACGTGGAGATGAACTGGTCCACCGAGGAGTGGACGCGCGGCTGCTACGGCGGGTTCCTGCCGCCCGGCGTGTGGTCGGACTACGGGCCCGCGGTGCACGCGCCCCACGGCCGGATCCACTGGGCCGGGGCCGAGCACGCCACGATCTGGAACGGCTACATGGACGGCGCGCTGCGGTCGGGCGAGGATGCCGCGAAGGCCGCGATGAAGAAGCTGTGAGCGCCGGGCGCTAGCGGGCGGCGCGCGTGGTGCCGTCCGCGGCGTCGACGGCCCGCCGGAGCGCGGCGACGTAGCTGTCGACCTCGTCGAACGCCTTCGCGGGAATGCGCTCCAGGTCGCCGTCCGTCGGCCCGAGCAGCAGCGTCGGCGTGCCCGTGACGGCGTAGCGACTGCCCAGCGTGCGGTTGGCCGCGAGCTCCTCGGTGCGCTCGGGGGCCGCCGCGTCGCGGAGCAGCCGCGCGACGTCCAGCCCCGGTACCGCCGCGGCGACGGCACGCAGGAAGGCCGGGGTCATGTAGCCCGTGTTCTCCTGCCCCTGGTTGTGGAGCAGTAGTGCCGTCGCGTTCGCCTGCTTGCCCTGCAGGCCGGCGGCCTCGAGGAACCTCGCGCCCGTGATGGAGTCCGGCCCGAGGAACGCGATCAGCCGCGCCTCGTAGCGGACCTTGCCGGTGCGGATGAAGTCGTGGACGAGCGTGGGGAACGTCGCCTCCGCGAACTGCTTGCAGTACGGGCACTGCGCGTCCATGAACTCGACCAGCGTGACCTTGGCCTTCGGGTCACCGAGGGCGATCCCGTCCTGCGGGATGCCGTCGAGCATCTTGGCGGTGAAGGCGCGCCCGTCGATCGCGGGCCCCTTCGCGGCCTTGGCCGTCGCCGTCTTCGTCGCCGAACCGTCGTCCCCGCAGCCCGGCAGGGCCGCGAGGGCGACGATCGCCAGGCCCGCGCACAGCAGCCCGGCGGGACGCATCAGGCCTCCGCGACGACCTCGTCGCCGGAGGCCGGCGTGACCGAGACCGGCGCCCGGACGTACCGCCACACCGACACGATCGACAGCAGCAGCATGATCACGGCGCTGAACACGCACCAGATGCACACGGCCTTCACGAGGAAGAACTCCGCGTACTTCAGATAGCACGTGAAGGCGAAGCCGACGAGGATCAGGGCCATCGGCACGAGCCGGTTCAGCTCGCCCTTGAAGAAGAGCAGCGAGCCGAAGATCCCGAGGTACCCGGCCAGCCCGATGTTCGCGACCGGGATGCCCAGGAACTCCGACCACTTCGACTTCTGGACGAGCTCGCAGCCGCCCGACACCGCGCAGATCGGCTTGATCCCGGCGTAGTGGACGTACACGAGGTACGTCGCGACCGCGATCCCCACCCCCGAGAGGATGAGGAGCGCGATGCGGAACTTGCGATCGACGGCGTCGGACACGAGGGCTACTTGTTGAGGTTGAGCGCCGCGTCGATGCCGGACTTGAACTGGTCGACGGACGTCGGGTCGTTGGAATCGATCTTGGCCAGCGTGCCGCCCGTCTTGCCGACCATGACGGTCGGGGTGCCGGTCACGCCGTACTTCTGCGCGAGCGTGTTGGCCTCGCCGAGCGCGTTCTGGGCGGCCTCGGTCTTCATGTCCGCCAGCGCCTTCGGGGTGTCGAAGCCGGGGATGCTGTTGCCGATCGACGTCAGGAACTCGTCGGTCATGTAGCCCGAGTTCTCCTGACCCTGGTTGCGGTACAGCAGCTCGGTGGCGTTGTACATCTTGTTCTGCAGGCCGGCGGCGTTGAGGAACTGGGCGCCCTTGACCGAGTCCGGGCCGAGGAAGGACAGCGTCCGCACCTCGTAGAGGATCTTGCCGGGCCGCACGTAGTCCTGGACGATCGTCGGGAAGACGTTGTTGGCGAACTCCTTGCAGATCGGGCACTGGGGGTCGATGAACTCGACGACCGTGACCTTGGCCTTCGGATCGCCCAGCTTGATGCCCTCCTGCGGGATGTCGGCGAGCATCGCGGTGACGTCGGCCGTGCCCGGCAGCTTGCCCGACTTGTCGACCTTGCCCGGGCTGTCGCTGCCGCCCGTCGTGGCGATGAGCACGATGGCGATGACGGCGACGGCGCCGATGGCACCGAGGATCACCGTCAAGCGCTTCTTGCGCTGCGCGGACGCGGCCTCGGCCTGCTCGGCCTGGGCGCGCGCCTCACGGGCGGCGTCGCGTCGTTCCTGCTTGGTGGGCTGCTTCGGGGTGCTCATTGCGTCGACAAGGATCCTCGGCGTGGGGTCAAAGGGCTCAGGGCCTCCGAAGGAACAGTACGGAGCGCCCTAAGCGGTAGGTAAGCATGACGCAACGAACGCCACGACGGGGTGTTTCTTGTCGCGCTACCAGGCTTCGCGCGGAGCGGAGGCGCCCGGAGCGTCCTCATCCCCGTCGCCCGCGTCGCCACCGGCGGCCCGGCGGCGGCGCACCACGACGACCAGGACGACGGCGCCGACCAGCAGGACGACCAGGGCCACGATGGCCCCGACGGGCGGACCGCCGCCGTCGATCGGCGTCCAGTAGAGCGTGCCCGTCACGGCTCCGGGCGTTCCCGCGACCTCCATCGGGACCCGCCAGTCCTGCACCTTGGTCCGCTTGTCCGGGTCCTTGACGATCGGCGGGCGCTGCTGGCCCATCCAGTGGATCCGGTGGTCGTGGAACTCGTACCGACCGTCGCGGGAGACGGTCTCCCAGCGCGGGGGCGCCTCGGCGTCGGCCGACTCCGCCACGGGCGCCTGGCCCGTCGGGTCGACGTTGAGCGACGTCGCGGGCGACAGCGCGTTGCGCTGCACCACGCCGGAGGGCAGGAAGCGCAGGTAGGGCTCCTCGCTGTAGCCGAAGAACACGACCGGCTTGGACCCGTGGTAGGTCACCTGCAGCCGGTCGCCGCGGTCGAGCATCACGACGTCCAGCCCGGGCACCGCCGGGGCGACGCCGTCGATGACCGACAGGTACTCGGGGCTGCCCTTGTGCGCGCTCGCCGCCGGGACGAACGCGAGGCCCGCGGCGGCGACGAGCGCCACCGCGAGCAGACGAGCCGGCTTCACCGCGCTACTTCGCGACCTTGACGGTCATCACCATCGTGTCGGGGTGCAGCGTGCAGACGAGGCTGTAGTTGCCGGCGACCGTGAACTTCTTCTTCCACGTGACGTAGGCCGTGTAGACCGGGGAGTGCCACGGCTTGAGGCCCTTGGGGCCCTTCTTCAGGGCCACGTCGTGCTGGTCGCCGCCGGCGTCGGGCCACTTCCAGCTGATGGAGTCGCCGACCTTCAGCGAGACCTTGTTCGGCCCGTAGTAGTAGTTGTTCATCGTCACCGTCTTGGTCTTCGGCTTCGCCTTCTTCTTCTTTTTCTTCGTGGCCGCCGACGTGGCGCTGGGGCTCCCCGTGATCGCCGACGCGACCGTGGGAACCGTGAAGGCGACGAGGGCGGCAGCCGCGGCGAGGATGAGGATGGTGCGCTTCATGATCGTGTGACGAGCTCCGTGACGGGGACGGTGAGGATCGCCTCGAACGACGAACCGGGACAACACGGTACCGATCCTGCTCGCGACGAGCGCCTGTAGAACAGCCTGTAGACGAGAATGCCCGCTGATGACCCCCACCACACTCGCACACCGATGCCGCTGACCTGCACGCCGGCCTCGCTGACCGCGCCCCCGGCGCCCGACGCGCTCACCCTGCAGCGCGTGGACGCCTACTCGGGCGCGGAGGCGCTCGCCGAGCTCGCGCAGGCCACCGGCACGGCCCGGCCAGAACTCGGCGACGGCGGCCTGGGCGTGCTCGTGCGCATGGGGACGACGCCCGCCGGCGGCGGGTGGTTCACGCCCGGGGACGGCGAGGCCCCCGCCCGCATCGTGGCGGTGGGGATCGCCGCCGAGCACGAGGCCCTGGGGCTCGAGGCGCTGGTCGCCGCCGAGCTGGCGCGGCTGGCGTTCCGGGCCGGCGCGACCGTCGTGGAGCTGGACGTGGGCGCGGACGCGGCGGACCGCTACGCGGCCGCGGGCTTCGCCTAGGGCGTCGTCGTGGTGGTGCCGGGCGTGACGCCCGGCGACCGGGGAAGCTCGATCCCCGCCGACTCGGCGGTCTGGCCCAGCGCGTCGACGTCGTCCAGCAGGCCCTTGATCTCCTCGGGCTGGACGTCGCCGTCCTGCGCGGCGCCGACGAGCGTCGTCACGTGGCCCAGGAGCGACCGGATCTGCGTGGCGACCGCACCCAGCCCGTCCTCGGACGCGGTGATCTCCAACGCGGCGCCGAGCTCGCGGACGGCGGTCGAGGCGGCCTGCGCCGCCTGGGCGTAGGCCAGCACCACGTCCACGCCGCCCTCGTCGAACGCGCCCTTCTCGAACGGCGCCTGGATGCCGTTGCGCAGCGCCTCGACCGCGCGATCCAGGTGGACGCGCACCGCGGCGGTCGCCTTCGCCGCGGCCGGCGTGGTGGCGACGGTCGGCGTCGGCGTGGTGACGGTCACCGTCTCCGGCTTGTCGTCGCCGCCGCAGGCGACGAGCGCGGCCGAGGAGAGCGTGACGGCGAGGACGACGAGAAGGTGGCGCATGAACAGGCCAGCTTAGGGGTCAGGCGACGTCGTCGAGCAGGGCCGCGCAGCTGCGCTCGACGATGTCGTAGACGTCCCGGAAGCCGTCGCCGCCGCCGTAGTACGGATCGGGCACGTCGAGATCGCCGGCCGCCGCCGGATCCCACTCGCGCAGCAGACGCACGCGCGCCCGGGCCTCCGCGTCCGGCGCCAGGCGCTCCAGGTCGCGCCGATGCGTGCGATCCATGGCCACGAGCAGGTCGAAGTCGTCGAAGTCGGTGGCGCGCACCTGGCGCCCGACGCCGCGCAACGCGACCCCGCGACGCGCCGCCTCGGCGGTCGAGCGGGCGTCCGGCGCGTCACCGACGTGCCAGGCGCCGATGCCCGCCCCGTCGACCTCCACGTCGACGCCGCGCTCGCGGGCCAGGTGCACCAGCACCGCCTCGGCGGTGGGCGACCGGCAGATGTTCCCGGTGCAGACGAAGAGCACGCGCATGCAGGGAAAGGTACGGTGCGCCGGAGCCATGCGCACGCCTCTCCTCCTCCTCACGCTCGTCATCTGCGCGGGGATCGCGACCGGCTGCGGCTCGTCGTCCCCGGAGGCCGGCGCCGACCGCACGCTGCGGATCTACGTGAGCGAACCGGTCCGCGGCGCCCGGGGCGGCGAGGACACCATCCGCGCCGTGCACATCGCGGTGCAGCAGGCCCAGGACACGATCGAGGGCGCGCAGCTGCGCGTGGTCGCCCGCAACGACGCGGCCGCCTCCGGGCAGTTCGACCCCGTGCTGGTGGCCCGCAACGCCCACCAGGCCGCGGCCGACGACACCTCGATCGCGTACGTGGGGGACTTCGACTCCGGCGCGACGCTGCTCGGCATGCCGATCCTCAACCGCGCGGGGATCCTGCAGGTGGGCTCCGGCGCGACCGCGGTCGCGCTCACCCGGCCACGGACGACGGCCATGCGCCGCGCGCTCGTGCCGACCGGCGTGCGGACCTACGGCCGGGTCGTCCCCAACGACAACATCCAGTCCGCCGCGCTCGGCCAGTTCATGCAGGAGGAGAGCGTCACCCGCGCCTACGTGGTGGACGACCTGGGGACCTACGGGCGGGGCCTGGCCCACGGCTTCCGCGACATCGCCCCGCAGGACGGGATCGAGGTCGTCGGCCATCAGCACGTGCGCGCCGGCACGAACCTGGCCGCCCTGGCCCGGGACGTGGAGGCCAAGCACGCGCAGGCGATCCTCGTCGCCGCGTCCGACCTCGTCCGGGCCCGCGCGGTGATGGCCGCCGTCCACCACGAGGACGTGCACGTGAAGCTCTTCGGGGGCGACTCGCTGACGTCGACCGCCTTCCTGCGCGCGCTCGGGGACATGGGGCTCGACACCTACCTCACCGCCCCGATCCTGCCGCCCGGCAACTACGCCCGCAGCGCCCGCGGCTTCGTCGACGCGTTCCGCGCGCGCTACGGCCGCGACCCCCACCCCACCGCGATCTTCGGCTACGAGGCGGGCCGGGCCGTCGTCGCCTCGCTGCGCGCCGCGACCGGCGGCACCGTCCACGACCAGTCCATCGCCACGCTGCGCCGAGGTACCCGCGACGCGTTCTTCGCGATCCGCGAGCGCGCGTCCGCCCTGGGCAGCTACTCGATCGACCGGTTCGGCGACACCACGCTGGCGTTCTACGGCGCCTACCGCGTGGTGGACGGCGAGCTCGCGCTCGGCCGCACGCTGAGCATCCCGCCCTCCCAGCAGTCGGGGCTGGACGGATGACCGCGCTGATCGCCATCGCCGTCCTGGTCGGCAGCTGCCTGGTCACGCTCGGGGTCATCGCCCTGGTGCGCCTGCTCGTGCCGTACGAGCTGCGCGGCCACGAGGAGCGGCGCGGTTGGGTGTTCGCGTTCTGCGGCGTGCTCTACGCGCTGGTCATCGGCTTCGTGCTCGCCTACTCGCTCAACGGCTACAACGCCGCGTCGGAGTACGCGACGCAGGAGGCCGACGCGGTGAACACGCTGTCGCGGACCGCGACGCTGTTCGACGCCGAGGACCGGGACACCGTCGGGCACGAGCTCATCTGCTACGCCCGGGCCGTCATCTACGACGAGTGGCCGCTGATGGCCCAGGGCCGCCGCAGCGTGCTGGCCCGCTCGGCGACGGACCGGCTGTTCCAGTCCTTCGGGCGCATCGCCCGCTACGACGTCGGGCAGCCGGCGGTGCTGCAGAGCGCGCTGGACGGCGTGCGGACGCTGGGCGAGGCCCGGTCCTCCCGCCTGCTCCAGAGCCGCCAGACGCTGCCGGCGATCTTCTGGGCGTTCATGATCGGGGGCGGGCTGATCCTCGTCTTCTACTCCGCGGTGCTCGCCGGGCAGGAGCGGCGGCTCGCCCAGTTCCTGTTCATCGCGCCGGTCACGATCCTGCTGGTGTCGTCGATCTACCTGGTGGCGATCTTCGAGCGGCCGTTCGACGACCCCTCCTCCCTGCAGCCCCAGGCGATGCAGGCGGCGTTGACCTCGGTGCGGGAGTTCGTGCCGGATCCCCGGGCCGCGCGACCCTGTCCGTAGGGGCTCGTGGGGACGTCCTCACGGCGTTCTGAACTCAATTCCCCAATTCCCTATTGGGTTAGTGTAGTATCCAGATCGATGTCCGTTGGACGGCATCGTCGAACAGGAACATGGACCCTCTCCTCCTGGAACGACCACGGCGACCACACCGGTCGGGAGCGGCAGCACGGCGCTCCCGGCCGGGCCGTGCCCCTCTGCACCTCGACCGCCCGAACGATGTCGCAGGTATGCGCGTAGTACGCGCATACCTGCGACATCGTTGGGTGGGTGAGGCGCAGGTCAGGCCATCGGCGGGGCGAGGCGCAGCGCGACCGTGAACCGCGCACCGCCGTCCGGCGCGTTCTCGGCGCGGGCCGAGCCGCCGTGCGCGGTGACGATGGCCTGGACGATCGACAGCCCCAGCCCCGCGCCCCCACCGTCCTGCTCCTCGCGGGACGCGTCGCCCCGCCAGAAGCGCTCGAAGACATGGGCGGCCGCACCCTCCGGCAGGCCCGGCCCGTGGTCGCGGACCACGAGCACGCCCTCACCGCCGCGCTCGGCGACCGAGACCTCGATCGCGGTGTCGCCCGGCGTGTAGGCGAGCGCGTTGCGCAGCAGGTTGTCGACGACCTGGTAGACCTGATCGGCATCGGCGATCACCGTCACCGGCTGGCCGTCGGCCGGCCCCGTGTAGAGGATCGTGCGGCCCTTCGCCGTCACCCGCACATCGCCGCACGCGTCGTCCACGATCGCCTCGAGGTCGACCGGGACGCCATCCACCCGGCGCACCGCGTCGAGCCGGGCGAGCAGCAGCAGGTCGTCCACGAGCACGCCCATCCGCGCCGCGGAGTGCTCGATGCGCACCAGGGCGCGCGCGAGATCCTCGGGATCCTCGGCGGCACCCAGGCGGAAGACCTCCGCGTAGCCGCGGATCGAGGCCAGCGGGGTGCGCAGCTCATGGGACGCGTCGGCGAGGAACTGCCGCATCCGCAGCTCGCTCGCCTCCCGCTCGGAGAACGCCCGCTCGATCTGCGCGAGCATGGTGTTCAGCGCGATGCCCAGCCGGCCGACCTCGGTGCGCTCGGTCGTCGGCTCCACCCGCTGCGTGAGGTCGCCGGCGGCGATGGTCGCCGCGGTGTGGCCGATGCGATCCAGCGGCCGCAGGCCCACCCGGATCGCCCAGGCGCCGAGGCCGACGAGGAGCAGGAGCGCGATGATCGTCGCGCCGCCCTCGATCACCCTGAGCTGGTCGAGGATGTCGTCCACGTTGTCCAGCGGCATCGCCGCGATCACGAGCTGGTCGGGATCGGACGCCGCGTGGCGCGCCACCAGCAGGTAGCGGCCGCCGCCCGACGTCGCGTCGACCTCGATCGGCGCCGAGTCCTTCTTGCGCAGCGCGGTCAGGTCGTCCGGCAGCCGCGGCGGAGGGCGCACCTCGTCGCCGTCCATCAGCTGCAGCTTGCGCACCGTGTTGCCCTCGGTGTCGATCAGCGCGCCGTACGTGCCCGGCTCGGAGCCGCTCGCGCCCGCGCTGACCGGTGGCGGCGGCGGGGCGTCGTTGGCCCCCAGGCGACGGGAGATCGTCGGGGCGGCCTCGAGCTGGCGATCCACCCCGCCCACCGCGCGCAGCAGCTGCTCGGTGTCGCGATCGACGAGGAAGTCGCGCAGCGACGTGTAGGTGACGACGTTGACCGCGACGAGCACCCCGCTCGCCAGCACCACGACGAGCAGCAGCAGCCGCAGCCGCAGCGACACGCGGCTCATTCCGCGGGGTCGCGCAGCGCATACCCGACGCCGCGCACCGTCTGCACCACGCGCGGGCCGTGCACCTCGAGCTTCTTGCGCAGGTAGCTGACGTACGTCTCCAGGACCCGCGCGTCCCCGCCGAAGTCGTAGTCCCACACCTGGTCGAGGATCTGCGCGCGGGTCAGCGCGCGGCGCGGATTGAGCAGGAAGAAGCGCAGCAGGCGGTACTCGGTGCCCGCCAGCTCGATCCGGCGGCCGCCGCGGAAGACCTCGTGGCTGTCCTCGTCCAGGACGACGTCCGCGAACGTCAGCCGCCCGCCCGCCTGGGGATCGGCGGTCATGTGGCGGCGCAGGATCGCCCGGACGCGCGCCACCAGCTCCTCCAGGCTGAACGGCTTCGTGACGTAGTCGTCGCCGCCGATCGTCAGGCCCCGCACCTTGTCCTCGGTGGTGTCCCGGGCCGTGAGGAACAGGACCGGGATGCCGGCCCGCTGCTCGCCCAGGCGCCGCAGGACCTCGAAGCCGTCCATGTCGGGCAGCATCACGTCGAGGACGATCACGTCGGGACGGCACTGGGCCACGGACGCGAGCGCCTGCGCGCCGTCGGCGGCGACGTCCACGTCGAAGCGCTCGTGGCGGAGGGCGAGGGCGACGACGTCGGCGATGGAAGGATCATCGTCCACGACGAGGGCGCGCGCCGGGGGTTCGGTGACAGGCATCGCCGGTGGATCCTCGCACCGATACCTCAGAGTTTCCTGAGCGTCTGCCGAGAGCGGCCCGCGACGGTCGATAGCCTGGGGCGATGCCCATCACCGTGTACGATAAGCGCACCTGCACGACCTGCCGCAAGCTGGCCGAGCTGCTGACCGCGCAGGGCGTCGACTTCGAACGCGTCGAGTACCACGTGGAAGGACTCACCGACCCGCAGCTGCGGGAGCTCGTGACCCAGGTGGGCGTGCCCGCGCGCGACCTGCTGCGGCTGCGCGAGCCGGGCGCCAGGGAGCTGGCGGACGCCGACGACGACACGGTGATCGCGGCGATGGTCGCGCACCCCGCGCTGCTGCAGCGGCCGATCGTGGTCAACGGAGCGCGGGCCGTGCTGGCCCGGCCGATCGAGCGGGTGCTAGAGATCCTCTAGCGGTCTGGTCGACTGTACGTCGTCGTTCGTCTGACAGACGAACCTGATAGTCCTACGCCGCATGAGCGACGCCGCCGCCCGCCCGTTCCCGATCCGCACCCTCGCGGTGGCGGGCGTCGCCTACGCGCTCGTCGCCGCGCTGGCCCTCGCCCTCGACCCGCCGGCGAAGGGCTGGGCGGTGCTCGCATGCTCGATCGGCGGCTGCGTCGCCCTGGTCGTCGTGGCCCGCGCCGCCGGCCGGACCGACTGGCTCGCCGCGCTCGGCGTGCTGATCCCCATCTCGATCTTCCAGGTCCTCCCCGACTGGTTCCTGGCCGACGGCCTCGGCACGCTCACGTTCCCCGACACCGGCGCGGTGCGCATCGGCAACGCGATCCCGCTGGCCATGGCCGGCATGTGGGCGATCCCATTGTTCGTCGTCTACCTCGCCGCCCGGGGCAGCGCGGCCCGGGGCGCCGTCGCCGCCCTCGTCCTCTTCGCGCTGACCGAGCTGGCCGCGCCGGCCGTCGACCTGTGGGGCCCCGCGGGCGGCGTGACCGAGGCGCTCGGCGTGGCGGTGTACGTGCTGCCGGCCGAGGCGGCGCTCGGCGCGGCGACGGTGGTCGCGGTGCGGGAGACGGCCGGCCGGTCGCTCGGGGTGCGCATCGTCGCGGCCGCCGCCGTGAGCACCCTCTACACCGGGGCGCTCGCGCTGTCGTGGTTCCTCATCGACCACGCCGCGCTGACCGTGTCAGCCTAGACGCCGAGGGTCTGGCGCCCGGCCTCGAGATCCAGGAGGACGCGCTTGCGCTCCAGCCCGCCGCCGAACCCCGTGAGCGAGCCGTCCGCCCCGATCACGCGGTGGCAGGGCACGATCACCGAGATCGGGTTGTCGCCGTTGGCCAGGCCCACCGCCCGCGCGGCCGTCGGCTGGCCGAGGCGCACGGCCAGCTCACCGTAGGTGCGCGTCTCCCCGTACGGGATGGCGCGCAGCTGCGCCCACACCGCGAGCTGGAACGGGGACCCGACCGGGGCGAGCGGCAGGTCGAACGCCTCGCGCGTGCCGGCGAAGTACTCGCCGAGCTGGGCGCGGACGTCGTCGAAGGCCTCGGGGGCCGCCCGCCAACGGGGATCGATCCGCTTCGGCCGCGGCCCCGCCTGCATGTAGAGGCCGCGCAGCGCGCCGGGCTCGCCGGTCGCGTCATCCGCGTCATCCGCGTCATCCGCAAGGAGAAGCAGCGGGCCGATCGGGCTGTCGACCGTGGCGTGGAGCGTCGTGGGCGTGGTGGTGCTCATGCGGCTTCCTTCTTCTCGTCGGGCAGGGACAGGGCGGCCCACAGGTGCTGCAGGGCGTAGGCGCGATAGGGACGCCACCGTTCGGCGAGACGCTCCGCCGACCGGGGATCGCCGGGATGCCCCAGGCGCTCCAGGCCGTGCCGAACGCCCAGATCGGTGGGCAGGAAGGCGTCGGGATCCCGCAGGGCGCGCATCGCGACGTACGCCGTCGTCCACGGGCCGATGCCGGGCAGCGCCAGGAGGCGGGCGCGGGCGTCCTCGCGGTCGACGCCGCCGTCGAGGACGACATCGCCGGCGGCGAGCGCGGCGGTGAGGCCGAGCAGCGCCCGCCGGCGCGACGCCGGCATGGCCAGGGACGCGGGATCGGCCGCGGCCAGCGCGGCAGCCGTCGGGAAGACGTGGGTGACCCCGCCGAGCGGATGCGCCAGCGGCGCGCCGTGGGCGTGCGTGAGCCGGCCCGCCATCGTCGCCGCGGCGGCGACCGACACCTGCTGGCCGAGCACGGCGCGCACCGCCAGCTCGTCGCCGTCGACGTGCCCGGGCACGCGCCGGCCGGGATCGTCCCGCACCAGCGCGCCGAGCACCGCGTCGGCGCCCAGCACCTCGTCCACCGACTGGGGGTCGGCGTCGAGGTCCAGCAGCGCGCGGCAGCGCTGCACCGCGGTGCCGAGGTCGCGCAGGTCGTCCAGGCGCAGCGCGGCCATCAGCGCGTCGCCGTCCGCCCACAGCTCCACCGTGCCGACGCCGTGGGGCAGGCGCAGGCTGCGGCGGTAGACGCCGTCCACGACCTCCTCGACGCCGGGAACGGCGCGGCGACCCAGGAACGCGATCAGCGCGCCGAGGTCCAGCGGGGCGCGGTACGGCAGCCGCAGGACGATCGCGTCGCGTTGGGCACGGCCACCCCCTCCCACGTCGAGCCCCACCTCGCGCCCGCTGGGCGGGCCCGAGGTGGGGCTCGACGATGGGTGGCGGCGGCGGCGCGCGGCGGCGGCACGCAGCGCGCGCGGCGGGGTGGCGAAGACCTCCTGGATCGTGGCGTTGAACTGCCGCACGGAGCGGAAGCCGGCGGCCGACGCCACGTCGATGATCGGCACGTCGGTGGTCTCCAGCAGCACCCGAGCGGCCTGGGCCCGCTGGGCGCGGGCCAGCGCGAGCGGCCCGGCGCCCGTCACCGCGACGAGCTGCCGGTGCAGCTGGCGCTCGGAGTAGCCCAGGCGCGCGGCCAGCCCAGTGACGCCCTCGCGATCGACGACGCCGTCGGCGATGAGGCGCATCGCCCGGCCCGCGACGTCCGAGCGCAGATCCCACTCCGGGGAGCCCGGCGTGGCGTCGGGGCGGCAGCGCTTGCACGCGCGGAACCCGGCGCCCTGCGCGGCGGCGGACGACGCGTAGAAGCGGACGTTCGCCCGTTTGGGGGTGCGGGCCGGGCAGCTCGGACGGCAGTAGATCCCGGTCGACGTGACGCCGACGTAGACCCACCCGTCGAAGCGGGGATCCCCGGCCTCGCAGGCCCGCCAGACCCGATCCTCTTGCTCGATCACCCGTCCAAGGTGACACACCCGGCGGCGATCATCTGGCGGAAACCGGACGCGACGGTTCCCCTCCCCGCGTCGAGCCCCACCTCGATCCCGCTGAGCGGGACGGAGGTGGGGCTCGACGCGCAGAGGGGGTTGAGGTCAGGCGATAGAGGCGCCCTTGCGCTGGTTGCACGACGCGCAGAGCACCTGGAGGTTGTCGACCGTCGACGCGCCGCCGAGCGCGAACGGGATGACGTGGTCGAACTGCAGCTCGAAGTCCGCGCCGCAGTCGACGCAGCGACCGCCGTCGCGCTCCCACACCGCCTGGCGGACGGTGCGCGGGATCGGCTCGCGGCGGGGCGCGGCCGGAGCCGCCTCCTGCGCCAGCGCGGCGTGCGCGCGCTCCAGCGTGCGGCGACTGCGCGCCTCCCGCGCGAACACCAGCGCCCGCACGTCCTCCGCGGGCAGGCCGTCGTCCTCCCAGAAGAAGCGGTCGCGGTGGAGCCAGTAGACGCGCGGACCGTCGCTGAGGATCGGAACCGGCTCGTCCCCCTGGCGCCGCTGGAGCTCTTCGAGGCCCCGCCGGGACCACGTCTGGGCGCTGACCGCCCGCCCGCAGACGAACGCCCAGCGGCCGCCGAGCAGCCCGCGACCCTGGCGTTCGAACCGTGCGTCCTTCACCTCACGCAGCATCCGGCCAGCTTCGTCCCGCCCACGGACGGGACGAACGGGAGCTTGCACGTCGCCGCCAACCGCCGGTCGAGCCCCACCTCGGTCCCGCTCAGCGGGACCGAGGTGGGGCTCGGCGCGGGTGTTCGGGCGGTCAGCGGAACGTGAGGACGTCCCGGGTCATCGGGAGCACGCCGGTGCGGACCCGGTTGGCGGGGGCGAGCGTGCCGAGCGCCGTGTCGGCGTAGAGCTCGTACGGCGTGGTGATGCGGCCCGCGTCGACGTACCGGTCGTACACGTAGGGGACGCCGTTGGCGCCCAGCGGGGAGTTGCGATCCATGAGCTGGAAGTGCAGGTGGGGCGCCGTGGAGTTGCCCGAGTTGCCGGACAGGCCGAGGACCTGGCCGCGCCGCACCTTCTGCCCCACCTTCACCCGGATCTTCCCCTTCCGCAGGTGGGCGTACATCGCGTACACGCCCTTGCGGATGCGGACGATGACGTGGTTGCCGGTGGCGAACCTCGCCGCGTTGTAGCTGTTCAGCGCCGGGTCCGGGTCCGGCGGGTTCAGGGTCGGCCGGCCGTCGAGGACCGACGTGACCACGCCGCTCGCCACGGAGTAGGCCGGCTCGTCCCAGATGAGGTAGTTGGCCGGATCGTGCAGGTCGCCGACGTAGGAACGGCCCTGCGCGTCGGTCTGGATGTAGTCGATCGCGTAGCGCTGCGACAGCCAGCGGACGCCGTCGATGGTCTGGATCGCCCGCACGTGCGGCGTGTCGCCGCAGCAGCCGTTGGCGTCGACCATCAACGGACCCCGCAGCGGCGGGGAGATGACGATCGGCTTCGGGCCGACCGGCGTGCGGCCCACCGGCGCGGTGACGCCGTTGACCGTGACGCGGTGCACGAGGCTGCGCGGGGCCGCCCCGCCGCGGGGCAGGACGACGTCGAACCACAGGATCGTGGAGGTCTCCGGGGCCAGCGTGCGGGGCGCCGGCGGCGCGAACGGCGCCTGCACGAGCAGCGGGTCGAGCCGGGCCCCGGCGTAGGCGGCGACGCGCCGCTCGGTGCGGCCGTCGCGCACCTCCACGCGGTCGAGCGTGACCGGCGCGGTCGTCCAGTTGAGGACCTGCAGCTCGTAGACGAGATGACGGCGGCCGTCCGACGTGGGAACCGGCGCGGGCGGCGCCAGGATCGTCGCCGAGATCGGCGTGATGACGTCGGGCTGGGTGGCGGCCGCGGCCGGGCCGGCCGTGGCGCCCAGCACCAGCGCGACGGTCGACAGGGCGGCGGCGAAGACGGCGTGCGGACCTCTGCTCATCGCCCGATGGTGGCAAAGCGCCACCCCGGCCTCAACGGCTGGTCGCGGCCTCCCCGCCGATCGGGGGTGCCGTCGGCGCCCCCGGCTTCAGCAGCCCCAGCAGCTCCTTGCCCCGCGGCCCGGCGGTGATGTGGATGGCCGCCGGCTCCCGCACCCAGGCGATCATGTCCAGCGCGCTGAGGCGGTCGAGCATGAACTGCATCGCCTGCGCCTGCGCGGTGGACACGTACGTCCGGGACAGGTCCATCGCGTTGCCGGTGGTGTGCAGCGAGTAGGCCTGCGTCGCCTCCGGGTTGGAGGCCACGAGGAGGTCCTGGTAGGCCGTGTCGCGCACCGAGGACGTGACCGTGAGCGGGCCGGCCTTGGAGATCGCCTGGACGCCCGCACCAAGGTAGAGCAGCGTGGCCAGCGCCTCCGGGGTGAGCGCGCGGAACAGCCGCTTGGGCTCGTCGAGCTTCGGCGCGAGCACCCCCATCGCCGGGTCGATGTGCAGCCCGTCGGGCCGCAGGCGGGCCGCCGTCAGCTCGTCCAGCGCGCCGGCGTCGCGGGCCGCGCGGATCTCGTCGCCGCTGGTGAAGACGGTCGTGTCGGCCTTGGGGTGCAGCACCTCCTCGCCGGAGTTCTTGTTCGTCTGCAGCGTCTGCAGGCGCTCCAGCTCCGCGGGATCGTCCCGGTGCAGGCGCATGATCGACTGAGCGGCGCGGACCCGCCACAGGTAGGTCGAGCTGCTGTCGCCGAGCGAGGCGAGGAACGCGTAGGCGGCTTCGTGGTCGAGCGGCGTGCTGCCGAAGTAGAGCTGCGCGTACGGCACCTCGGTGGACCCGTACTTGGCCTGCGCGGTCTGCAGGTTGCCGATGCCCATGTGGTAGCTGACGACGGCCAGCTCCTCGGTCCCCAGCTTGTCCTTGGCCAGCTCCAGGTACTTCACGGTGGCGGCCAGGGACTTCCGCGCGTCGAACCGCTCGTCGACCTGCGCGCGCAGCCGCTCGCGCGCCGCCGCCTTGCGCCCGCCCTTGCGGATCCGCTTCGTCAGCGCGGTGCTCTGCTTCACGTCGACCTTCATCCCGAGCAGGTCGGTCGCCGTCTGCGCGAGGATCTGCGTGAGGCCGACCGCGCCGCTCAGGTCGTTGGAGGACAGCGCGTCCGGGCGCCCGCCGCTCTCCAGGTAGACCATGCCCTCCAGGTCGTCGGCGCTGACGTCCGTGCCGGCCACGGCATCCTCGATCTCCGGCCGCAGCGCGGCGACCCGCTCGGCGGTCGCCACCACGCCGCCCGGCGACAGCGCGTACAGCGGGTGGGCCAGGCCGGCGGCCGCGCGAGCCTCGTAGTCGGCGCGGCGAGCCGGCGTGTACCGCAGCGGATCGACGCCCTCCCCGGCGGCGCTGCCGGGGACGAGGCGCTGGGAGAGGGGAACGCCGCCCGCGTCCGGATCGTCCTGCTTCGCGTCGCCCCCGGAGAGGACGACGACGAGCACGGCGGCGACGGCCAGCACCGCGAGGAGGAGGAGGGCGATCAGGCGCAGGCCCGGCCCACGGCGCGCGGGAGGACGGTCCCGCTGCGCGTACAGGGGTGGCCGCGAACGTTCGTACGAGGACATCGGCCCGGAACGGTGGCACACCGACGTAAGCGGCGTCCTAAGACCCGGCCCGTAGGATCGCCCGCATGGTCCCCGACAGCTTCCACGACTTCTTCGTCGCCACCGCCGGAGTCGCGGGCGCGCTGATCGGGCTGCTGTTCGTCGCCCTGTCCGTCGCCCAGGAGAGCGGGGCGGACCGCCAGCCGATCCAGCGGGTGCGAGCCGGCGCGGCGATGTCCGCCCTGATCGACGCGCTGCTGATCTCGCTGTTCGCACTCCTGCCCGACAACGACCTGAGCGCCGCCGCGACCGTCCTCGCCGTCGTCGGCCTCAGCTCCACCGCCGGGCTGGCGATCGTCCTCCACGGGGCCCACCTGCGGCGCGGCGCCACCCGGCAGTGGGTGCTGCTGACCGGCCTGCTCGTCCTCTACGTGCTCCAGCTCGTCGTCGCCCAGCGGGCCGACGGGAAGATCGCGGACGCCGACGCGGTCAACGACCTCGGCGTCCTGGTCATCGTCTTCTTCGCGATCGGCATCGCCCGGGCGTGGGAGCTGGTCGACGCCCCGGAGACCGGGCTGATCGGCACGCTGCGCAGCCGCCGCCGGCCGCCGGACGAGGACTGAGCGACCGGCCTCGTAGGATCACCGCCATGGCCCTGGACGAGATCGAACGCGACGCCCTGATCGAGACGGACGTCGAGCACGTGTGGACGCTGCTGACCCACGCCGAGCACATCGGCGGCTGGTTCGGCGACGCCGGCGCCCACGTCGACCTGCGGGTCGGGGGCGAGCTGATCGTCCACTGGGAGGAGCACGGCGCCGTCCACGCGCGGTTCGAGGCGATCGACAGGCCGAGCATCCTCGCCTTCCGCTGGGCCCCGTTCGCCCACCCCGGCGGCACCGAGCCCGTGCCGGGCAACTCCACGCTGGTCACGTTCCTGCTCCTGCCCGAGGGCGCCGGCACCCGCGTGAAGGTCGTGGAGTCGGGCTTCGCCTCCCTGGACTGCTCCCGCCACGAGCAGCGCCAGCACGCCGCGCGCAACGGCGAGGGCTGGGACCTGGAGCTGCGCCACCTGGGCGACCTGGCCAACCGGGAGATCATCTTCCGGGCCAGCACCGGCCACTAGCGCGCGACGCCCGAGCGCCCGCCTCTGGACAATGGAGGGGTGCCGCACGACGACGACACGGCCACCAAGCCGCCCGGAATCGACCCCGCCGACCTCGAGCACGCCCTGCGCGTGCTGGCCCAGGTGGACGACCTGCCGCTGGAGCACCCCGACGCGGTGACCGTCCAGCGCGCGACCGCCAGCCTCTACAAGACGGCCCGCAAGCGGCGCCGCGTGGAGGCCCGCAACGCGGTCGTCGCCCACGACGAGGCCGTCACCGCCAAGACCGCGACCGGCGCCCCCGGCCGCATCGACGACGAGACGCAGGGCCTGCCCCTCGTGTCGAACGCCAAGGGCGCGATCGCGGGCCACCTGCAGCAGCCGCGCTCCTGCTACGTGTGCAAGGTCCGCTACACGCAGGTCGACGCCTTCTACCACCAGCTGTGCCCCGACTGCGCGGTCCAGAACCACGCCCGGCGGGACGCGCGCACCGACCTGACCGGCCGGCGCGCCCTGCTCACCGGCGGCCGCGCGAAGATCGGCATGTACATCGCGCTGCGCCTGCTGCGCGACGGGGCGGACCTGACGATCACCACCCGCTTCCCCAACGACGCGGTGCGCCGCTTCAGCGCGATGCCCGACAGCGCCGAGTGGATCGACCGGCTGCACGTCGTCGGCATCGACCTGCGGGACCCGGCCCAGGTCGTCGCCCTGGCCGACTCCGTGATCGAGCGCGGCCACCTCGACATCCTCATCAACAACGCCGCGCAGACCGTGCGCCGGTCCGCCGAGTCCTACGCGCTGCTGGCCAACGCCGAGAACGCGCCGCTGCCCGAGGGTCCACGGCCCGACATCGTCACGTTCGGCCGAGCGGGCGACACGCAGCCCACCGCACTCACCGAGTCGACGGGCGACCACTGGTCCCCCACGCCCCACGCGCTCACCGCGATGGCCCTCACCGCCGGCTCCGCGACGTTCGACCGCGTGCGGATGGGCAACGCGATCGACGCCGGCGGCCTGGTCCCCGACCTGCACGACAGCAACAGCTGGGTGCAGACCGTCGAGGAGGTCGACCCGATGGAGCTGCTCGAGGTGCAGCTCTGCAACTCGACCGCGCCGTTCATCCTCATCAGCCGCCTGCGCGCCGCGCTCGCCGCCTCCCCCGCCCGGCGGACCTACGTGGTCAACGTGTCGGCGATGGAGGGGCAGTTCAGCCGCGGCTACAAGGGTCCCGGCCATCCCCACACGAACATGGCCAAGGCCGCGCTGAACATGCTCACGCGCACGAGCGCCCAGGAGATGCTGACCGACGGCATCCTCATGACCAGCGTCGACACCGGCTGGATCACCGACGAGCGGCCCCACCCGCAGAAGATGCGGCTGGCCGACGACGGCTTCCACGCCCCGCTCGACCTGGTGGACGGTGCGGCGCGCGTCTACGACCCGATCGTCCGCGGCGAGGCGGGCGAGGACCTGCACGGCTGCTTCCTGAAGGACTACGCGAAATCCCCCTGGTGATCCGATGAGCCCCGCCCCCGCCCGCGTCCCCGTCCAGGCCGAGGTCGTGGAGGTCACGCCGCTGACCCCGCACATGATCCGGATCGTGCTGGGCGGCGAGGGGCTCGCGGGCTTCGCGCTCGCCGGGTTCACCGACCACTACGTGAAGGTCCAGCTCCCCGACGCCGAGGGGACGCTGCGCACCCGCACCTACACGGTGCGCGCCTGGGACGCCGAGCGCGGGCGGCTGACGATCGACTTCGTCCACCACGGCGACACCGGCGTGGCCGGGCCGTGGGCCGCCAACGCCCAGCCGGGCGACCTGCTGCAGCTGCGGGGCAACACGCCCGGCGGCGCCTACGCGCCGGATCCCGACGCGGACTGGCACCTGATGGTCGGCGACGCCAGCGTGGTGCCGGCGATCTCCGCCTCGCTGGCCGCCGTGCCCGCCGGCGTGCCCGTCCACGTGCTCCTGCAGGTCGAGGGCCCGGAGGAGGAGCTGCCGCTGGAGTCCCCCGGCGACCTGCGGCTCACCTGGCTGCACGGCACCGACGACGAGGAGGCCCTGGAGCGCGCCGTGCGCGCGCTGGACTTCCCCGCCGGCACGGTCCACGGCTTCGTGCACGGCGAGGCCAGCGCGGTGCGCGCCGTGCGGCGGCACCTGCTGGTCGACCGCGCGATCCCGCGCGAGGCCCTCTCGGTGTCCGGGTACTGGAAGCGCACCCGGACCGAGGAGGGCTGGCGCGAGGACAAGCCGGCGTGGAACCAGCTCGTCGAGGCCGACGTGGCCTCCGCGTCGTCGGAGTAGCGCCTAGCGCGGCGGGTGGGCGATCGCCAGACGGCTCAGCCGGTACTCCTCGTCCGAGCCGTCCCACTGCGAGGAGCCCATCTCGTAGGTGATCACCGCGGCGTAGCGCGTCTTGTCGAGCGAGAAGCACCGGCGGCCGTGCACGCCCGTGGTCGTCCAGCGGAAGCGATGACCGGTCCGGACGTCGTAGGAGCGGATGGTGCCCCCGCAGCTCGAGCCGGACGACCACACGGCCCACCCGCCGAGGATCGAGTCGGAGCCGACGCTGATCGGCCGGGTCAGGCGGAACGCGTAGACCCGGGCGAGCTTCGAGGATCCGCACCGCCCGACGTAGAACGCGCGATCCGCCCTGGGGCCGCGCCGGACGAAGACGAGCCTGCCGTCCTGCTGTCCCGCCGCCCACCGATCGTCACGCTGGAACGGGCGGCAGAACCGTCCCGCGCCGAGAGCGGGATCGTCGAGGTCCGACATCTCCTGGGTCGTTCCGGGGGTCCGGCGCTCCCCCGTGTGCCAGTTCAGGACCGTGCCGTCCATGTCCTCCAGCCACTGATCGCCCACCCACCGCCACTGCTCGGTGTCCCACGCCCCGCCCAGCCCGTCTCCCGCCGGCTGCGGCCCCCAGAGCGTGGCGCCCGTCGCGGCGTCGACCACGATCGACCCTTCGGCGCACGCGGCCAGGAACCGATCGTGCTCCGACGTCTCCCCGGCCCACACCCGACAGCCGGCCGGGAGGGTGAGCTCACGAGCGGTCAGCGTCTTGGTGTCCGCCGACCACACCGTGTGCCCGGCGAAGTGCGGCTCCCCGTAGACCACGTACCGCTCCCCCACGCTGACGATCGCGCTGAACCGCGCCGGCATGGTGTGGAAGCGGGGCGACGCCACCCGCTCCCCGGCCTGCGCCGCGGGCGCGGCGGCAAGCACGAGGAGAGCGGTCAACAGGGCGATGAGGATTCGAGGCACGCACCTCCAACGGCCGGGGCCCGCCGGAGTTGCGGAAGGCGCGGCGCTACCGCAGGCCGACGAGGTCCACGACGAAGACGAGCGTCTCGTCGGGCCCGATGACCCCGCCCGCGCCGCGCTTGCCGTACGCGAGGTTCGGCGGGATCGTGATGCGGCGGCGGCCGCCGACCTTCATCCCGGCGACGCCCTGGTCCCAGCCGGCGATGACCTGGCCCTTGCCGAGGCCGAACTTGAACGTGTCGCCCCGATCCCAGGAGGCGTCGAACTGCTTGCCGTCCTTCCAGGAGACGCCCACGTAGTGGACCTCGACGATGTGGCCGGAGGCGGCCTCGTCGCCCTCGCCGACGACGATGTCGTCGATCTCCAGCTGGTAGGACGGGTCCTCGCCGACGGGGACGTCGACCTGCGGCTTCTCGTTCGTGCTCATGCGCCGCACGATAGCGTCACGGTCCCATGGCCAAGCGCGACAACACCAAGGTGGTCTGGTCCAGCAGCGACGGCGACCTGCGCAAGGCGCGCGACCCCGCCGAGCGCGCGCGGCTGACCGATGGCGGCCCCGTGAAGGTCCGGCGCGAGACCGCGGGCCGCAAGGGCAAGGCGGCGACGACGATCTCCGGCGTGCCGCTGGACGACGCCGGGCTGCGCGCGCTGGCCGGGACGCTGAAGAAGCGCTGCGGCGTCGGCGGCGCCGTGAAGGACGGCGTCATCGAGCTGCAGGGGGACCACCGCGACGTGGTGGTGACCGTGCTGCGCGACGCCGGCTACGACGTGAAGCTCGCCGGCGGCTGAGCGAAGAGGATCCTCACGGCTGCGACGTGGACGGAGCGGTCGCGCTGTGCAGGGTGCCCGCACACCCTGCAGCGCTTGTCCGTACCACGGAGCTCGTGAAGAGAGGGTGCGGCGACTACGCGTGGACGCGGATGGCGGAGCCCATCATGCGCGGCGCGTTGGGCTCGGAGTCGGCGGCGGAGAAGGAGTCGGCGTCGTTGCCGTACGTGGCCGGGTTGCGCGACGTGTCCCACACGAGGAGGGCGAGCGGGACGATGACGAGGAGAGAGATGATGATGAGGGCCATGAGGTGCTCCTTCGAGTGCGGGGTGAACTGCCGGACAATTCACATCCTGCACCCGCCAGGTCACCGTTCGGTTGGCTGAAGGTGGGAATCCGGTACGTGGCCTCGGGTGGGCGGGCGCTACTGCTCGTAGTTCTCCACCTCGGACGCGGGGCGGATGTCCGCCAGGTCCGGGTCCTCGCCGAACTCCTCGTGGGCGCGGCGCTGGCGCAGGAGGTCCCAGTAGCGGTCCAGCTCCACCTTGATCGCCTCCATCCGCGCCTGCTCCTCGGGGGACAGCCCGGATCCGTCGGAGTGCCGGCCGCGGAGCGCCTGCTCCTCGGCGACGAGCTGCTCGATGTGGTCGGAGATCGAAGCGTCTGAGGTCATGGACGAGTCATACCCGCGGCGAGGGCGCGGCGCAACCGGGCTGCCCTCACCGGCGCGTCACCGGCGGACCGCGAGGGTCGCCCGGCGGAACCGGCCGTCGACGGCGTCGTCACCGACGGCAAGCACAGCATGGCGTACAGCCCACCGGCCGCACGCGCCAGTGGACCGTCCCGCGGACCGTCACCGGCATCGCGCTGACCCTCGACGCCGCCTTCGTCACCTCCCGGCACGCCGCGTCCGGGCCGCCCGCCCAGGCCACGTTCCCCCCGGCCACGCTGTACCGCGTCGCCCTGCGCTGATCGCCGGGCGATGAGTTCTCCGGCCCGGCGGGGTCTGAACGGCATGACCACCTTCCTCCTCATCCCCGGGGCCGGCTCCACGGGCGCGCTGTGGGACGGCGTCGCCGCCGAGCTGCGGCGGCGCGATCACGTCGCCGTCCCGGTCGACCTGCCGTGCGACGACCCGGCGGCCGCGCTGCCCGAGTACGTGGACGCAGCCGTCGCCGCGCTCGGCCCGCGCGCGGACGTGCGCGGCGACCTCGTCGTCGTCGGTCAGTCCCTCGGCGCGTTCACCGCCGCCGCGGTGTGCGAGCGCGTGCCCGTCGACCTCCTCGTGTTCCTCGCCGCGATGATCCCCGCGCCCGGCGAGACCGCGGGGACGTGGTGGAGGGACACGCGCCACGCCGAGGCCATCCCCGACGTGCTGGCCCGCCACGGCGACCTCAGCACGTGGGGGGAGGACGCGCTCCACGACGTCTTCCTGCACGACCTCACGCCCGCGCAGCTCGAGCAGTCCCTGCAGGCGGTGACGACGCAGACCGACGGGATCTTCGCCTCCCCCCTGCCCGCCGACGTGTGGCCGACCGTGCCGACGCGGGTGCTGCTGTGCCGGGACGACCGCCTGTTCCCCGCCGCGTTCCAGCGGCGCCTGGCGCGGGAGCGCCTGGGCCTCGTGGCCGACGAGACGGACGGCGGCCACCTGGCGATGCTCAGCCGCCCCGCCGAGCTGGCGGAGCGGCTGATCGACCTGGCCGGCGCGGGCGCGGGCGCGCCGGCCGTTTAGGCCACGGGCGCGGGCGGCAACGGCGGGGTGAGCGTGCCGCTGCTCGCGCACGCCTCCACCAGCAGCGCGTGCATCCGGTGGGCCTCCTGCCGAGCGCGGACCGTCAGCCCGGCGCCGGTGTTGACGTTGACGAGGTTGAGCACCTCGTCGGGATCGTCCCGCAGGTCGTAGAGCTCGTACTCGGGCGGCACCCTGCCGTTCGGATCGAGGTACACCGCGTACTTCCAGCGGTGGTCGCGCACGCAGCGCACGCGGTTCGGCTGACCGGGCGCCTCCTGGAACGCGGTGCCCGCCTGGTGGTCGTCGTAGGTGAAGAGGATCGCGTCGCGCACCGCCTCCCGCTCGCCGCGCCACACGGGGCCGAGGTCGTGGCCGTCCAATCGCTCGTCGCCGGCCGGCGAGCCGGTCAGCCCCAGCAGCGTCGGCACGACGTCGACCAGGGAGGCCAGCGCGTCGGTCTCCTCCCCCTGCGGCACGAGATGCGGATTGGAGATGACCAGCGGCACGCGGATCGACTCCTCGTAGGCGTTGAACATCTTCTGCCGCAGGCCGCCGTGGGACAGCCCCAGCTCACCGTGGTCGGAGGTGCGGGCGATGACCGTGCGCGACCGCAGCGAGTCGGGATCCTCCGGGTCGCCCAGCGCGGTCAGCAGCCGGCCGATCTTCTCGTCGACCACGCGGTGCAGGTGGGCGTAGAAGTCGACGTAGCGCTGCTGCTCCTCGCGGCCGTTGAGCGCGCCGATGTACGACAGCTGGCCGAGCTTCATCAGCGACTGCACCGACGGCTTGTCGCGCAGGTCCTCGTCGATGCTCGGGGGCAGCGGCACGTGCACGTCGTCGAAGTCGCCGGCCCCGTAGCCGCCCTCCTCGTAGGAGGACGGGTAGCCGAGCACGTCGTGCGGGTTGACGAGCGAGAACACGAGGCAGAACGGCTCGGGCAGGTCGGCCTGCGCCAGCCACGCCTCCATCTGGCGGGTGTAGTCCTCGTCCCAGCCCTCGTGCGAGTACCCGGCGTTGCCGCCGCCGAACGTCTCGGCCTTGGCGTCGCCCCCGGCGTCCGGTGGCTCCCAGCCCGCGAAGCCGTAGTCGCGCTCCACGCGCTCCGGGTCGGCCGGAGTCCAGTCGACGCCGTTCACCGGCTTGCTCAGATGCCACTTGCCCTTCAGCGCCACGTGGTAGCCGCGCTCGCGGAGCATCGTCGCGAGCGTGTCGATCCCGGCGGGCAGCTCGGGCTCGTTGCCGCTGCGGGCGCCCTGGCGCAGCATCCCCTTGGTGAACGCCCGGGCGAGCTTGCCCCGGGGCACCTCGCCGCTGATCGCCAGCCGGCCCGCGGTGCGCAGCACGTCGGGCACGTGCTTGGGATCGGGGAGGAGGTCGTTCTCGGTCAGCGTCAGCGACACGCCGTGGCGCGGCGGGTACGTGCCGGTGAGCATGGTCGCGCGACTGGGCGAGCACATCGCGGTCGCGGTGAACGCACGGTTGAAGCTGACGCCGGTGCGTCGCAGCTCGGCGTCGTTGGGCATCAGCGCGTCGAGCCAGGCGGGATCCTCCGGCCAGTGCTGCGGCGCCCGCTGCTGATCGGTGATCAGCAGCACGAGGTTGGGAGGACGGTCAGGCATGTCAGCGGCGCTCCAGTCCGGCGTCCCGCAAAGCGGTCTCGAGGTCTTCGATGCGGTCCTGTCCCCAGAACCGCTCGGATCCGAACGTGAGGACGGGGACCCCCCACTGGCCGAGCGCGCCGAGCGCATCGGTGTCGGCGTCGACCCGGTCCCGCATGGCGGCGTCGTCCAGCGCGGCGGTGCAGGCCGCCCAGTCCAGGCCCGCCGCCTCGCAGACCGGCCGCAGGCCGTCGTCGCGGGAGACGTCGACCGCCTCGGCCCAGATCGCGCGACTGGCGGCGAGCACGAACGCGCGCTCGCGGCCCGCGTCGATCGCGTGCTGGGCGACGAGCAGGCAGCGCAGGGCGCCATCGCCGATCGGGTCGTGGATGCGGCCGAACGGCATGTCCAGGCGCACCGCCTCGCGCTTGACGTCGCGCAGGGTGTGCAGCCGCTTGGCGCGGGGCACGGACTGGCCGCGCATGGCCATGGGGATCACGCCGCGGAACGCCACCTCGACGTCGTAGCGGTCGGGCAACGCGAACGCGCGCGGCCCGGCGAGATACGAGTAGGGACTGCGGAACGAGAAGAAGAAGTCCAGCCGGGCGGGGGTCACGCGGATCGCCTCCAGCCGAGGTCGTCGAGCCGGGCGGCGATCTGCGCCAGCCGGTCGTGGGCGAAGAACCACTGCCCGTGGACCCAGGCGGCGGGCGTGTCGTACGGACCGCGGCGCTTCATGCGGCGCTCGTCGCGGCGGACGGCCGCGGGGCCGCGATCGCCGGCCAGCGCCGCCGAGGACAGCGGCTCGAAGTCGGTCTGGTCGACCGGGCCCTCCGTCTCCAGCCACAGCCGCCGCATCGCGGCGACGCAGAAGCGCACGAGCGCGGGGCCCTGCGGCGCGCCCGCCACCCACTCGGCGAGGAACGCGACGTCCCCGGGCGCCAGCGGCTCGGTGCGCCGCAGCGTCAGGTCCGATCGGCGCAGCAGCCGGCGGGCGTCCTCGATCGCGTACGCGCGCTTGAGGTCGACGGCCGGGTCGTCGGGGATCCCGCGGCGCACGACCGGGTACAGGACGAGCTGGGCGTCGTAGTCCGCGAGCCGTTCGGCCAGGTCGAGCACGGCGACCGCGCTGCACGGGTCGTCGAACGCGAAGTACAGCTCGACCCGCGCGGAGCGGTGCAGGCGGTGGCGCAGCGCGGAGCCCACCCGCGCCCGGCCGTCCAGCTGCGAGAGCGAGACGATCGTACGAGGCAGGATCCGGCGGGTGAGCGTGTCCGCGAAGGAGCGATCAGGCATGCGGCGCTACGAGACGGGCACGGCGTCGGAGGTCGACAGGACGCGACCCTTGGCGTCCAGCGCCCGCACGGCGAACACGGCCGCGCCGCTCGTCACGGGGATCGCCGTCTCGAAGCCGGTGCGCTTGGCCGCCGCGCCGACGGGAGCGAGCGAGCCGGCGTCCGCACCGGCCAGCACCTGCCACTTCGCGACGGTGGTCGCGCCGTTCCAGCTCGCGTAGACCGTGGCGTGCCCGGCGTCCGCGCCGTGGCGGGCGGCGGCGAGCGGCCTGGTCTTCGGCGTGGCGGTCCACGGCAGGCGGTACGTGCGGTAGCTGCCGTCGCCGTCCGGGAGGTTGGCGTCGTAGACCAGCTTCCCGCTGGAAGTGAACTCCGAGAAGAAGCCGGTGGCGCCGAAGCCGACGAACACGTTGCCGCCGGGCAGGATCTGCGTGCTGCCCTCGCTCTGGGCGCTCGTGTCGGGCGCCCGCTTGAACTCCTGGGCGAGCTTGGCCGTCTTCTTCTTCAGGTCGAGCTGCAGGATCAGCCCGCGCGACGCGGGCGCCCGCTGCGGCGGCCCGGCCTCGTCGTCGAACATGCTCACCCGGTTGCCGGGCAGCAGCAGCGCGTCGTGCTGGAACCAGAAGCGCCCGGGCTTGGCGATCTTGAACGTGCTGGACTTGCCGCCCAGCGTCCACAGGATCCTGCCGGTGGTGCGGTCGATCTTGTAGATCGCCGCGGTGTCCCGGGCCGAGATCAGCATCTGGTCGTTCGCCAGCGGCTGGATCGAGTTGATGTGGAACGCGTCGTAGGTGGCGCTGTTCTCCGGCGTGGCGTACGAGTCCTTCAGCGGGATGTGCCCGAGCGCGTGCCACTCCCAGACGACGAGGCCGGTCTTGACGTCGATCTGCTGGACGATCGAGTCGAGGACCGGGGAGAGCTTGCCTTCGGGGGTGCCCTCCAGGTGCATGAGGACCGGCGAGTAGATCGTCACCAGCGCGTCGCCCTCGGGCGTCAGCCGGAACTCGTGGATGTCCATCTTGTAGCCGTTGCCGGTCTCGACCTCGGCGACGGTCCGGTACGAGGTGTCGGCGATGATCCCCTTGCCCAGGCCGAACGCGGCCGCGGTGACCGGCCCCTCCCACCAGGTCAGGACCGGCTTGCCGCGGTACTTCTGCAGGCCGAGGTTGGCCGCGACGTTCGGCGGCGTGAGCTGGCGGAACCAGATGAGGTCGCCGTTGCCGGCGGAGATCATCGGCCCGCCGGGGCCGACCGGGCTGATCGTCACGGTCTGGACGCTGCCGGGGTGCACGATCGGCGACGGCAGCGGGGTCTGGAAGATCGCGCCGCCCGGCCGTGAGCCGCCCTTGTTGACGGTGAGCTTCGGCGCCTGGAGGCCGGGCTCGGTGACGAACTTCTCGAGCTTGTCCGGCTGGATGACCTTGATGTTGAGGATCGGCGGGGTCGTCCCGAGCCGGGCGACGGTGAAGGACGAGCGCACGGCCTCCGCGCCACGGACGCGGACGACGACGTCGACCTTCTCGCCCTGGGTGAGGGGCGTGGCGGGCAGGAAGCTCGCGCCGCGCTTGCCCGAGTACGGGCGCAGCCTGCCCGGGTGCGCGCCCGAGACGGCGCCGGTGACGGTGACCCCGGCGATGCGGGACGGCGCGACGCCGAGCACGCTGATCTGGGTCTGCGGGCTGGCCGCGGGCGTGCCGTTCGCGGGGGACAGCGTGAGCTTCGGCTTCGGCGGGTCGGCCGACGCGGCGGCCGGAGCGGCGCTGACGGCGGCGAGCACGGCGGCGACCACGACCGCTCGGCCGAGGCGGGCCGCACGAAGCGGTGGGGCGGGGAACTGCGAGCTCCTGCGGGACACGCCATCTCCTTGATGTCGAGCGTCGGCGCGAGGGGCGCCGGTCCGACCACGACCGAAACAACTAACTGGCAGTCATTACAACAGACTGTTGGACGGTCCGTCAACTAGCATGTGGCGGTGACCATGCCCTCACCAGAATCCGCAGCTCCACGGCGCCGGCGGATGGCGCCGGACGACCGACGCCAGGAGATCCTCAGCACCGCCCGGAAGCTGTTCGCCCAGCAGCCGTACTGGACCGTGTCCACCGGCGAGGTGGCGGACGCCGCGGGCGTGGCCCGCTCGCTGGTGCACCACTACTTCGGCGGCATCCGCGAGGTCTTCCTCGCCGTCGCGGCCGACGGCGCCGCCGCGCTCTCCGCCGCCCGCTCCCTGGGCACCGACGTCCCCTTCGAGGAACGGACCGCGCGCAACGTCGCGGCCAGCCTCGACGTCATCGCCGACAACCGCGAGACGTGGCTCGCCGTCGTCGGGCACGCCGCCGACCCCAAGCACCCCGAGATCCAGGCGCTGCTGAACGCGGCCAAGGACCAGGGCGTCTCCCGCACGCTCGAGGCCAACGCCGACATCGTGGACGACACCCCCCAGGCGCGGTTCCTGCTGCGCTGCTTCACCGAGTTCTCGATCGCCGCGACCCGCACGTGGCTGACCGGCGACAAGACCCGCGAGGAGACCGAGGAGATCCTCCTCTCCACCGGCCGCGCACTGCTGCTCGACGTGATCCCGAACCTGTCGAGGTAAGGCGGCCTCTCGCGCACCCGGCCGCGCAACGGCTACTTCCTGCGGGCCGAGAGCTTCTTCAACGTCGCGCAGCTCATCGACGGCGGCGGGACGTTCGCGCCGACCTCTCCGTGCGCGCGGCGGCCGCCGGGGCGCAGGGCGAGTGACCCTCTGTCATTTGGTGGACGGAAAGCTCGCGCACAGCGCGAGCTTTCCGTCCACCAACGTCGGTTGGGCCCGCCGAGGCCGCGGCTAGACCCCGCGGATCGGGCGGCCGGGCACGACCTCGTCCATCGTCCGCACCGCCTCGCGGCGCAGGCGCCGGCGCGTGGCGAGCATCGGACGCAGCAGCCCGACCGCCTCGCGGGTGCCGCGCAGGTAGAGGCCGAGCTGGCCGGTGCGCGCCGCGTGGCGCGCCCAGCCGAGCTGGCGGTAGAGGACGAGCGGCAGCCAGCGCAGCGGGAACGTCTTGACGATCATCAGCAGCGTGTTGCGCTGGACCCAGACGCGGACGGGACGGTCCAGCCCCGGCGGGCTGGACTCGCCGACGTGCCGGGCGACCACCGGCTCGTAGCGCGCCGTCCAGCCGGCCAGCCGCAGGCGCAGCGCCAGGTCGACGTCCTCCATGTACAGGAAGAAGCGCTCGTCGAACCCGCCGATCGACAGCACGGCGTCCCGGTCGTAGAGGGCGGCGCCGGCGCACGCCCCGAAGATCTCGCCGGGCGCGTCGTAGGCCCCGGTGTCCACCTCGAACCGGCCCCGCTGCTCGCACACCCCGTCGCGCCGCAGCACATCTCCGGTGTCGTAGAGACGGCCCGGATGCATCAGGTCGGTCATCTTGCAGGCGACCGACGCCGCGGAGGGATGCGCGGCCAGGGTGGCGACCATCCGCTCGATCCAGTCGGGCTCCAGCTCCACGTCGGGGTTGAGCAGCGCGACGTACGGGGAGCGAGCCCGGCGCAGCCCGCGGTTGGACGCGACCGCGAAGCCCGTGTTCTCGCCGAGCGCGACGATCGTGACCTCCGGGTACGTCGCGGCGACCGCCAGCGAGTCGTCCGCCGAGCCGTTGTCGATCAGCAGGATCTCGGCCGGCGGGACGGTCTGCGCGCGCAGCGAGTCCAGACATCCCGGGAGCCACGCGGCGCTGTTGTAACACGGGATCACGACGCTGACGGCCACGGTCCGCTGACCCTAGAGCACGGTGTCCGGAGGCGGGCCTCAGGCGCCAACCCGTGTTTGCGTCCCCGCCGGCCGGGCAGCACCAGGGCAACGGCAAGGAGATGAACGGCATGAGCACAGGCATCCGGAAGATCGGACGACTGGGCGCCGCGGGAGCACTCTCGCTTGCGGCTCTCGGCTGCGCGCTGGGCCCCGCGACCACGGTCGCCAAGGCCCCCGCGAAGACGCCCGACAAGAAGACGAAGTCCTTCGACGTCCGGGCGGGCACGGAGACCACGAAGGGCACCGCCCACGCGTGGGGCACGATCAAGCTGGACGGCAAGCGCAACGTGCGGCTGACCGCCAAGCTCGACGACGTCTGCCCGACCGACGACTTCACCGCCCACGTGACGGTCAACGTCTCCCTCAAGGACCAGACGCGCAACCGGACCTACGACTTCACCGACGATCGCAAGTGCGGCGCCCGAGGCTCGGTCCCGTTCAAGATCGACAAGTCGTTCGACCAGAAGGTCGACTACGTGACGATCAACGTCTGGGAGTACGACGAGAAGAAGCACGTCACCGGCGACAGCGACTGGGCGTACGCCTCGCTGGAGGGCTAGGGCGACCCGGCCAACGCCGAAAGGTCGGTTCTCAGACCTGACAGTTCGTCGGGGATCGTCGGAGGGGCATACTCCGGCGATGCGCAGCCGTCTCACCCTCCGCTCCCCTTCCAACGGCACCGGCTGGCAGGACCTATGGGCCTTCAGCGGAGCGGACGAGCGTGCGCTGCGCGACTGCCTGGACCAGCTCGACGCGTTCGCGATCGCGCCACCGGTCGAGCGGTGGGATCCGGCGCGCCACCGGACGGTGATCGACGCGAAGGACCGGTGGGCCGCCGCCGTCCTTCTCCACCCTGGTCACGATCGCCGCGACCTGTCGCCCGATCCCGCCGAGGCGGCATGGACGGCGGACGGCGCGCGCCACCTCGCCGAGCTGCTGCCGGAATCCCTGAACGACTTGCGCGAGGCCATCCTCCAGCGGTTCGTGGGCTGACAGACACCGGACCAGTCACGTACGCGCGGCGCGTTCACTACACGCCCGCGAGGTGCCGGGCTGCAGGATCTCGCCCAAAGACTTCCGAATCGTGGCGAACAACGTACGGTGAAGTCGACGTTCGTGGTGACGTGTGTCCTCCTACACACGTCGGTCGGGGCGACGAATCGCCCCTGTTTACGGTTTCATGATTATCGGTAAAAACTCCGGCACGACGCGTCCGGCGGATCCCTCGGACCCGCTGTCGATCGGCGAGCTGGGGCGGGAGCTCCTTCGTCGGCGATCAAAGCTCGTCTTCGGCAACCGCGACCGGTTGGAGGTCGCCGTCGCCATCGCACGGAGCAACGACCCGCTGGTCAACGCCACCGAGCTGACCGACGTCCTCGTCGGCTGGCCCAACAACCGCATTCGCGCACAGCTGGTGGCGCTCGCCGAGGCCGACCTCCTGCGGGCCGCTCCACGGATCGGCCCAGGCAAGATCTACTACCTCCGGCAAGACTCGCTCTTCTGGGACGCCTGTTTGGATCTCGCCGACCGGTGGGGGCGGTGACGTGGCCGACGAGCCTCTGCCCGCGCGAGAACGCGAATACCGTCGTTCCGTGCGTAACCAGGCGCGGCGCCGCCTACGCAGCCCGCTCGAAGCAGCGGCGGAGCACAACGACGACGTCGCTCACGGCCTCGTCAGGAGCGACGGGCCGCTCACGCTCGGCGAGCTGGCGCGTCTCGACACCCAGCTCGGGATCGTGCACAAGTACAAGAAAAAGCAGTCGGAGCTGGAACGCGAAGAAGCCGAGAGCCGGGTTCGCGTCGCCCACAGCTGGATGGCGCTCGTCTATCGCGCGGTCGCCTGTGGACTTCTCATCGCCGGATTCGTCGTCGCGGTCGACTCGGGCGTCACGCCCGCAACCATCCTGAGGTCCTTCCAACACTCGACACCCTCGTACGACAACGGAACGACGAGCGGATCTCGCTACGCCCACGAGTGACGGTACGGACGGCGAGCAGGCTGCACCTCGACGACGGGCGGAGCGCTGTGCCGCTCAGCCCCGGGTCTCCGCCAGCGTATGGGCCACGATGGCGTTGGCGTGCCCGTGGCCCAGGCCGTGCTCGTCCTTGAGCATCGCGACGAGCTCCATGTGCTTGGCGGGCAGCCGGTCGTGGACGAGCTGCTTCCACTCGTCGACGGGGCGGCCGTACTTCTTCTCGATCGACGGGAAGTAGGACGCGGGGCCCTTGACCTTCTCGGCGGGGACGGTGGGGGTATCGGCGTCAGCGGGCATCGGGGCTCCTGGGCGGGTCGTGGTCTTCGCAACCGAGACCGGCGTCCCGCGCCGAACTCATCGGTCACCCCGCATCCTGGACGAGCAGCGCGACCTGGACGCGGTTCTCCACCCCGAGCTTGAGCAGCACCCGGGAGACGTGGGCCTTCACCGTCGCGACGCTCATGTGCAGGTCGGCGGCGATCTCGGCGTTGGGCTGCCCCCGGCCGACGGCCCGGGCCACCTCGTGCTCGCGCTCGCTCAGCGTGGCCAGCCGCTCGCGGGCGTCGACCTGCCGCAGCGACCGGCCGCCGTCGTCGGCGACGAGCGACAGCAGCCGCCGCGTGACGCCGGGCGACAGCATCCCCTCGCCGGCCTGGACCAGCTCGATGGCCCGCACGATCTCCGAAGGCGGCGTGTCCTTGAGGAGGAAGCCGGCGGCGCCCGCGCGAATGGCGCTCAGCACGAGGTCGTCCGCCTCGAACGTGGTGAGGACGATGACCGCCGGCGGGTCGGGCTGGGCGCGCACCAGGCGCGTCGCGGCGATGCCGTCGACCTTCGGCATGCGGATGTCCATGAGGACGACGTCGGGCCGGTGCACGTCGAGCGCGGCCAGCACCTCGGAGCCGTCGCCGGCCTCCCCCACCACCTCCATCCGCGCGGCACCGGCGAGCATCATGCGCAGGCCCGACCGGACGAGCGCGTCGTCGTCCACGAGCAGCACGCGGACGTCGCGGTTCACGACGCCTCCGGCAGGACGGCGCGCAGCACGAAGTCGCCGGCGGCGTCCGGCCCGTGGGCCAGCGACCCGCCCGCGAGCACGACGCGCTCCGTCAGACCGACCAGCCCGGTGCCGGCGCCCGGCAGCGCCGCGACGGGCACGGCCGCGACCGCCGGGCGGCTGACCACCTCGACGACGAGCGCGCCGTCCTCCCGCGTACCGAGAGCCACCGCGACCTCCGCGCCGGGCGCGTGCTTGCGGGCGTTGGTGAGCCCCTCCTGCACGACGCGGTAGGCCGTCCGGCCGACGGGCTCGGGCAGCGCGGCACCGTCCAGGACCTGGGTCCGCAGGCGCACGCGCATGCCCGCCGCCTGCGACTCGGCGACCAGTGCCGGCACCTCGGCGATCGTGGGCTGCGGCGGCGCCGTCGCGTCGTCGCGATCGTCATCGCGCAGGACGCCCACCACCGCACGCAGCTCCTGGAGCGCGGCGTGGGCGCTGGCCCGGATGACGCCCGCGGCGGCGGAGATCTCCTCCGGCGACGCGTCCGGGCGGAACTCCAGCGCACCGGCGTGCACGCTGAGCAGCGAGACCCGGTGGGCGAGCACGTCGTGCATCTCCCCCGCGATCCGCCGCCGCTCCGCCTCCCGCGCGGCCTCCACCCGCAGCGACTGCTCCGCCTGCAGCCGTGTCGCCCGCTCGCGCAGCGCGGCGACGTAGTCACGCTGGACACGTACGTACAGCCCCCACCCGACGGCGACGATGAGCAGCAGCACGCCGACGAGCACCTCGGTGGCGTACGCGGTGCGAGCGTCGGGATAGAGCAGCGGGTACACGACGGCCGAGGCGAGGGCGAGCGCGACGATGGGCGGCAGGAACCGCCGCTCCGCCCGGATCGCCGCGTTGAAGACGGCGATCAGCGCGACCCCACCGGCCAGACCGGAGAGGAACGAGGCGATCAGCGTGAGCACGGCGACGCCCACCGGGTGCGCCCGCCGGATCCAGAAGAGGCCCAACGACACGAGGCCCAGCCCGATGTCGACCCCTCGCTCCAGCGGCGAGTGCGCCCCCCAGGTCTGGGCGACGACGAGCGCGCCGACGAGCAGCACCCCGCCGAACAGCACGAGGTCGACCACCCAGTCCCGGACCGAGCGGCGCGCGCCCGGTGCCTCGAGCAGCGCCGCGGGCAGGAGGGAGCGGCGCCAGGCGCTTCCGGAGGTGGTGGTCGGTCCGGTCATCGCCCGCACAGCGTACGGCCGGGCGGCGCGCGCGACCCCCTACCGAAGTCGATGCGAACACCGACCGACGGCCCGGCGAGCACCGACCCCCGGCCGTGGCCGGCGCGTGCCCCCGGCCCCATGCTGGGCGCCATGATCGAAACCAACGGGCTCACCAAGCGCCTCGGCGGCCGGACCGTCGTCGACGGCGTGACCTTCCGCTGCGAACCCGGCAGCGTCACCGGCTTCCTCGGCCCCAACGGCGCCGGGAAGAGCACGACGATGCGCATGCTCTGCGGGCTGTCGGTGCCCGACGCCGGGACGGCGACCGTGCTCGGCCGCCACTACGACGCCCTGCCCAACCCGGGCCGCCACGTCGGCATCCTGCTCGACGCCTCCGCCCAGCACGACGGCCGCCGGGGCCGGGAGACGCTCTCGCTGTCGGCCCGCGTCATCGGCGTCCCGGAGAAGCGGGTCGACGAGGTGCTGCGCGTCGTCGACCTGGACGAGCAGGCCGCACGGCGCCGCGTCGGCCAGTACTCGCTCGGCATGCGGCAGCGGCTCGGCCTCGCGCACGCGCTGCTCGGCGACCCGGCCGTCCTCGTCCTCGACGAGCCGGTGAACGGCCTGGACCCCGACGGGATCCGGTGGATGCGCGAGTTCCTGCGGGACTTCGCCGCGCGGGGCGGCACCGCGCTGCTGTCGTCCCACCTGCTGCACGAGGTGGAGGCGATCGCCGACCACCTGGTGATCATCGACCACGGGCGGATCGTCGCCCAGGGCTCGCGCGCGGAGCTGCTGACCGACGCCGGCACGCTGGTGCGCGCGGAGGACGAGCACGCGCTGTCGGCGGCGCTCGCCGCCGCGGGACTGGCCGTCCGCCCCGCCGGGGACGGCGGCTACGTGGTCGACGCCGAGGCCGCCGCCGTGGGCCGCGCCGCCCGGGACGGCGACGTCGTCCTCACCCGGCTGGAGCCCGCCGAGCGCGCGGGCCTCGAGCAGCTGTTCTTCGACCTGACCACCGGCGCTCCGCGCGCCGCCGAGCCCGTGGAGGCCCTCCGATGAGCACCGCCGACGTCACCCTTCCCCGCCCGTCCCGCCCGCTGGGCGCCGCCGACGCGCGCCCGTCGCTGGGCCGGCTCACGTCGATCGAGCTGCGCAAGGCGGCCGACACCCGCGCGGGCTTCTGGCTGCTGCTCGGCGTGCTCGGCCTGATCGCCGCGGTCGTGGTGGTGGGCATCCTCACCCGCGACGACCCCAGCCGGATCACGTTCGCGTGGCTGCTCTCGGTCGCCGTCCAGCCGGCGAGCCTGCTGCTGCCGGTCGTCGGCATCCTGCTCGTCAGCTCGGAGTACTCGCAGCGCACCGCGCTCACCACGTTCGCGCTGGTGCCGAACCGCGGGCGGATCCTCGGAGCGAAGGTCCTCGCGGCCCTCGGGCTGACGCTGGTGGCCTTCGTCGCGTGCCTCGCGCTGGCCGCCGCCGGCACCGCCGTCGCCAGCTCCGGCGCGACGGGGACGTGGTCGCTGCCCACCGAGCTCCTGGGGCAGACCCTCCTGTTCCTCGTGGGCGGGATGCTCACCGGCATCGGGTTCGGCGCGACGTTCCTCGCCTCCGCCCCGGCCATCGTCCTGTACTTCATGCTGCCGATCGTGTTCGCCGCGCTCGCGTCGATCGAGGCCATCTCCTCGGTGGTGCGGTGGGTCGACCCGACGGGCGCGATGTCGGCGATGTCCGAGCACGTGCTCAGCAGCACCGAGTGGGGCTACGCCGGCGTCTCGCTGGCGCTGTGGGTGCTGCTGCCGCTGGTGGTCGGCGCCCGCCGGGTCGTCCGGGGGGAGGTCCACTGACCGCCGGGGCGCGTTCAGGCCGCGGCCACCTGGATCTCCGGCCACGGCACCGCATCGCCGGGCGCGACGACCTGGACGGGAACGCCGAGTGCCTCGGCCTCGCGCACGAACGTCCCGGCGGGATCGTCGACCTGGGCGTAGAGCGGCGGCGCGTGGATCGCCCCGTAGTGGATCGGCACGACGACCGAGGCCTGGAGCAGGTGGCCGGCGACGGCCGCCTGCCGCGGGTCGAGCACGGCCGACAGCGGGCTCGGCGGCTGGCGGTGGGGGAAGTCGCAGACCGCGCCGTTGATGGGCAGGAAGGCGACGTGGATGGGGCCGACGCGCATGGGGATCGACCACCACGAGCCGTGGAACAGCGTGTCGCCGGCGTGGAGGACGCGCTGCCCGTCCGCCTCCACGACCCAGGAGACCTGGGGGTCGCCGAAGCCGTCCACGGCCGGGACCGCCGTGAGGGTGAACGGGCCGATCGTCCGCCGCGCCCACACGTCGACGACGTCGGTGACGAGGCCGTGCTCCTTCAGGCCCGCCTCGGCGCCGAGCGTGCCGGCGGGGTCCAGGCCGGTGCCGGTCGAGGCGGCCGGCCGCAGCACCGGAGCGCCCGGCTTCAGCGCCCGCGCGAGCGCGGCGGGATCGGCATGGTCGACGTGCAGGTGCGTGAGGAGCGCGGCGTCGAGCGGCCGGCCCGGCGGCGGCAGCGGCTCGCGCGGCGCGCCGATGAACTGCTCCATCGCCCCGATCTCCTCGAACAGGTCGATCGCGATCGTCGTGTCTTGGCTGGTGATCTCCAGCCCGGCCCAGCCCAGTCGTCGGATGTCCATGGCGCGGAGCGTATAGCAACCTTATGGTCTCTATCAAGGGAACGGGTGGTCGCTATCGCTACGATGGGCCGGTGAGCCCGAGACGATCCGTCGCCGACGCCCAACGCACCCGCGAGACGATCGTCGACCGCGCCGTGGAGATCGGATCGACCGACGGCCTGGCCAGCCTCAGCTTCGGCCGGGTCGCGGAGGACCTGGCGCTGAGCAAGTCCGGCGTCATCCGCCACTTCCCCACCAAGGAGGACCTCCAGCTCGCGGCGATCGAGGAGGCCCGGCACGTGTTCCGCGCCACGGTGTGGGATCCCGTCGCCGACCGCCCCGCCGGCCTCGTGCGGCTGCGGGCGATCATGCGCAGCTGGCTGGCCTACCACGAGCGCTGCCCGTTCCCCGGCGGCTGCTTCCTGGCGGCGGCGAGCGCCGAGGTCGACGGCCAGCCCGGCCCCGTCCGCGACGCCGTGCGCGCCGACGACGCGCAGTGGGCCGCCGTACTGGAGCGCGACATCGACATCGCGATCCGCGCCGGCGAGCTGCCCGCCGAGACCGACCGCGCGCAGCTCGCGTTCGAGCTGTACGCCATCGCGCTGATGACGAACCACGGCTTCCAGCTGCGCGGCGACGCCCGGTCCGGCACACGGGGCCGGCGAGCCGTGCAGCGGTTGCTGGGGTGAGGGGGCCGGCGGCCGGGACGCCTCTGAGAACATCCGTGTCTCCCACGCCCGATAGCGTGGGCGCATGACGACGATGTGGGGTGTCCACGACGATCAGCCGCGACCCGCGCCTTGAGCAAGCTCACCGGCTGGAGACAGCACCGGGCCGCCCCGACTGACTGGTCGCCCGAGGAGCAGCATCGAGCCCGGTGGGGCCAGACCCCGCCGCTGCGGTTCGTCCGGTACGTGGTGTGCCTCCTGGAGTCCCTGTCCCCGGGCAACGTGCTGTCGCAGCGGCTGCACACCGCCGCCCGGAACTCGACCGAGCCGAACGACAGGCTTTACGCGCGCTACCGGGCCGCACAGATCATCGACTGGTACATCGCGTCGTGGCTCGCCGTGGAGATCGTGCTCCTGCTGACCGCCCGATGGGTACCCTCGCTCCTCTTCGGCACGCTCGCGGCCTTCCGGCTCATCGAGATCTGCGTCATCTGGACGTATGCGGTGCTGTTCGAAGAAGCAGAGTTCGAGATGAGCGCGAGCTCCGCCAGCCAGTCCGGCGCGCAGGAGCCCACCGCGTCCGGCACCACGACGCAGCCTCCGCGCTACTCGGTCGTGTCGCGCTCGCGGAGCATGGTCCATGCCATCACGATGTTCACCGAGACGATCCTCTGCTTCGGACTCATCTACCTGGCGCTGCGCTCCCACATCCCGACCGTGTGCGGTGCAGACGATGCGCTCGACCTCTCGCTCCAAGCCATCACCGGCGCGCCGGACGTGGCGCAGGGATGGGCGCGGTTCGTCGTGGACATCGAGCCCCTCGTCGTCTTGCTCTTCGCCGCCACCGTGCTGAGCCGACTCGTCGGAGGGCTGCGGCAGATGCGTGAGGACCACGGCCCGCCGGCCGGTTCCGCGCAGTCAGCGCCGGCACAGGTCTCCGCTGGGACGCACCCGGCGAGGGGCGCCACCCCCGCCAGTCGAGCCTCCTCGCACGATCCGTCCAGACCCAAGCCGTCCAGTCCGCCGCCACCGCCCGCGACGCCACGCGATAGCGACCCGGCGGCTGGGAACGAGCCCGGCGGAACGCCCGGCTGAACGCGTAGACCGACGCCTAGCCGGCCGACTTGCGGGCGTACATCTCGCCGAGCATGCGGTGCTGGGCCTCGATCAGCGCCTTCTCCATCGCCTGCTTGCGGCCCGGCATCGCCTCGAACGCGTCCCAGTCGACGTGCACGTCCTGCGGCTTGGCGGGGTCGACCTCGACCGGCAGCTCCAGCCCGACCTCCAGCTTGTTCGCGCGGCTGAGGACGCTGGTGTTCTCGGCCTTGAGCGGCACCCGGAAGGCGCCGCGCACCATGTAGGGCTCGACGTCCGGCAGCTGGACCTCCAGGGCGAAGTCGTACCGCCGGCGGCCGAAGCGGTTGAGGCCGATGTCCATGATCCACAGCGTGTGGTCGCCGTCGCGGGCCAGCGCCCGGCTCGACTCCCGGATGATCGCCACGCCGCGCAGCCGCCGTCCGCCCATGGCCGCCAAGCCTACGCCGACGCCGCGCCGCTCCCGACCCCCGCCCGCGCAGCAACCCGATAGCGCCCCGGCGGCTGCCCGCGGGCACGACGGAACGCCCGGCTGAACGCGTAGACCGACGTGTAACCGACGGACTGGGCGATGGCCTCCAGCGGCTCGTCGGTGTCACGGAGCCGGCGGGCCGCGAGGTCCATCCGCCAGTCGGTGAGGTACGCCCCGGGTGCCTTGCCGACCACGGCCGGGAACCGGCGCGACAGCGTGGCGCGGGACACCGAGATCTCCTGGGCGAGGGCGGCGG
>Ga0247757_10000224_pt1 | contig 47349 bp, 45 predicted proteins | sample UWRJL126311R4_FD_180929 | JGI IMG/M metagenome (GOLD analysis project Ga0247757, IMG submission 180929) | Plant litter microbial communities from Arlington Agricultural Research Station in Wisconsin, United States - UWRJ-L126-311R-4 | ecosystem: Environmental > Terrestrial > Plant litter >... | reverse complement strand
CCAATGGTTGTTTTATTTTTTTTTTTTTTTTTTCCCTTCACCGTGTGAGACTACACCAAAGCGTCACTGCCCGTGCTCTTTGTGTTGGTATAACGCGGGGTCAATGTTCATAACCAATGATTGCTGAACCCGTATGGGCCGTCAAGACCAGAAAATTAATACGCGTACTCGAGCAACCTTGCTTTGAGACACCTCGGTCTGATCTCGAGACCAGGGTGATGTTGGATCAACTGATTCGTGTACTGCATTAGGTTTAAAAGGCAGTGCGAATGTTATAATGAGCAGCAATGAACGGTCTGCCCCCACATATGCGTGGGGTCAGGATTGCTGGGCCTACATGGCGTTATGGACTTGCATCTGTATTGCCATACATTATGCCCAGCTTTGTGTGGGGGCGCGTATATGTATGTACTCAGAGGCTGTCGTGTGATTAAAACTCCGTGTGGAGTAGACGATCTTGTATTCGACGATTCAGCTTGGATTCAGAAGTATTTCATCGCTCGGGGCGATGGGCATCAGGTACCGACTTTTCACATGAAAATGAAGATGGTGGCTGCACGCTCCTACGGAGGTAAGGCCAACGCGTTGGACAGAATCATATAGGCAGAGTTGAATGGGAAAGCTGGGCATGGCTTAGAGTATGCGGTCAATGCCCATCATGGGGCAACAAAAGCAATAGGCAAGAACGAGATCAGCAGCATATGACTGCTAAGCTTTCTCAAATAAGTCAAAGCTCAGATTAGACTGGATATGTGATGGGACTTTCTTAACAAGATATCTTGTGTGTCCAAGACAAATTCTGGTGCTCTACCGCCATTAGTTGTGCAAGCCAAACTACATAAGACCTTGGGGCGTAGCGACGGATAATATATTGCATAGTCAGCCTGCTCGTTGAATGTGTTAAGGAAAATTCCCCAAGTGTGTAAATTCCCCAAGTGCGTAAATTCCCCAGGCGTGTAAATTCCCCCAGGCTGTGCCGCTTGTGGGCGCAGAAGACACTCTCAGCCTTCTGCTTTTTTGCTCACCGGTGCTGCACATGGGAGGTGGTTTACCGAACCAATCACGCCCCCTTATGCAGCAACACACCGACATTATACTACGTGCACAGACTGAATTCCCGCGTCAATTTATCAGTCGGAGAACGGTCTGCCCGATTCGAATCCTAGCTGCATACGGGTGTAACATCGCAGGCCACGTGTGGGAACTAATGACGAATTCGAATCTTTCTACGAGTCGATGTAATGGTCATATTCCAAAATGATATATTCCGAGCGAGCAATGCATGTTCGCCGAAATGAAGCGTGAATTTTCCGCCGCCGGGTTGGGCACCTTATCAGCCTCATACGCCTGTAACTGAACCGGACTTTCGTGATCTTGGTCTTTGACGCTACTAAGACAACTTGCTAGCGAAAATTTCGTAGATATAAGGTCTTCAGGGGCATCTAGGAATTCCAAATATTGTCGCTTTTCTACAGTAGCATACGGACAAGAAATCAAAAAGCAGTCATATGTCATATATCTTTCAAAGGTCTGTCATCTTGACGAGCAGGCAAGAGCCAAAAGTACACGCGAACACATAGAAGCATCCCTTGGCTCCTAAGAGGGGCTGGACTTCGTAGTTGAAATGATGCAAGCTGAAATTGGCACCTGCAGAGCAAAGACCCCCACATACGCACACCGCACTTAGGCGGGATCCAAGCACCATAAACACGGCTGCTTTAGTTCAGCTGCCCTGCAAGGATCCAGTGCCACTTGCCGCTGTATAAGCATCCTAATTCGATAGGAAAAGTAGAGCGGTCTCGATATACTTTCGACTGACTTGCCTACCGCGTTAGTGGTATAGACCCAGCATGCTGTAAAAAATAGTCTATGTAGATCATATTAAATGTGCAGGGAGGCGTTCCGTCCGCATGGCTCGCGGAGGTGCGCGGCCGGCACTATGTCAGTATTGGCCGAAGCGCAAATAATGGGTTATGAATATTTATATGTCCTAATACTAGAGACTAGCAGCGATTCCTACCCTCTCCCGATGCCCTGGCCTGCAACCCTTTTGTCACAAGACTCTAAGATTTCTATCCCACCGCTGGTATGGATGAGGCAACTTTCCACACTAAAGACTCCCATGGCGAATCGACGTTTGTGCTCGGACTCCTACAAACAATCCTCGCTGCTCTTGCTGTGGGGCTAGGATTCTTTACTTTACTTGTTCATTGGCTAAAGTGGCGGGAAAGACATCGCAGAAATTCCCGCCATCACCAATGCCAACCCTTTGAACTCGAGGCCCAACTTCCTGAGGTATGTCTACAGTCTTTGTGCAAGCAAGAGTTGATTTCGAAGGTATTAGAGGTATCGATAGTCATGAAAGATGGCCAGAAAGTATTTCGAGAGCCCAGTTGAACATTTCCTCCCTTCTCGAGAGTTAAGAAAAGTCTATGTGAAACGGGACGCGATTGGTGCAGACCAAAATTTGCTTTGAAGCCTTGTTCCAGCTATTTGAGTGGCTTATTTCATCTTACTAGATATGTACTTGAGCCCACCATAATCAGTGGGGAGAGAGTTGGGAGTCGTGTATTATCTTATTAGAATAGAAACACTAACACAAAAAATGTGCGTAATTTAAGATAAGGCTTTGTGTAAATGTGTCGCGAATTCACTTCGACAGCTGTTTTTTTTTTGCTTTGGATGTCGCTCTAGGTGTTGCTAATATTGCGATAGTCTTAAGCCGCAATAAAGAATGAGTTTACACTTAATTTAAGCGTTTGCGATTCTAGGAGTTGGATTGTGGCGCTGATACTGATTTTCGTAGAGTGGTATTGTCGTAAGGATGGTGGAATGCAATCAAATCAGTCCTTACACAGCCTAGAGCTTTTCTCAAATCTCAGAAAAGGTGATCGCCATCATTCTATAGTGATGGTTGGCCATATCTGTCGTTATAAATTGGTTAGTGATTGAAACGTCCTTTACCATATCCACTAAAAATGGTAGTATCACGTTCCATCTTTGGGGAATGATCACCTGCAATTTGGTACTACATATTTGATAGATAGATTGATCATTACCGCATTGCCTCTACCCTGACCAGGGTGTAGAACAGAGCCGCCTCGGGAATTGCTTCACGACCACCCCTAGCCAATCAGCAATTTTGGTTCTCAAGAACAAAAAGTGATCAACCTAACTTGCATCCTCTGGCCATTGTTCTACTGTTTTCAGTAGTGGAGGCTAAGAGAAGTGCAAATCTGGGTGGAAGCCACCCCCAGTACTCCCGCCTCACGCGCAGTATGTAATGGAGGTACATATACTGCACAAACGGCGCACGAATGTTAGTATTCTAAAGCAACCTTTTATCTAAGAGCTGTCTTCTGTATGTTGCAAACATCTGTTTAGCTCATTTTGCGTTGAACTTGGTCGCTTTCCTCTACTGTGTGCGGATACCCTAGCATTCCGAGTGCCAACGATGAGTATAAATCGTTGTAGTGACAGTGCAGAGGTGCCGCTCCCTATGACATGACAAAGACAGTCGCAAAAAGAGCTTGATGTGATGGCGATCTCGGAATACCTATTGGCGGAGATAGCGAGCATGATGCATCTGCATTTAGAGGCGTGTCGTCGATGGCTTGTTCCATAGTGCAAAGAATGAAAACGTCATGCTGTGTCTGCATCGAACATGGTGAAGGTAGTCGCGTAGCGCAAGGCTAATGCAGCGCAAGGCTAATGCAGCGCCAGGGGATGCCAATCCGCCGTGTGGGAGTCGAACACGTAACGGGCCGATTGTGGGAATCGAGGCCAGACATAAGGGGGTGGGTGGTGGAGAGAAGCGTGAACGGTTGCTCGCTCGCAGCGTGTCAGTGGGTGCAACGGAAAGAGCGGCTCGGAGACAGGGATGACATCACCTTCGCTAGCCGGGCTAGCCAGGTGCAACATACAGCGCGCGAGACATTGGGCAGGAACCTCATTCAGCCTCAGCACCAGAGCAATAGCCCTTCGCCATGTCGCCTGCCCGCTGATCGCAAAGACCCTGTCTGCCTGCTAGAACCTGCATACATACGCGTAATGGTGAGTGCATCTGGAGAGAGACAAGACTCAGCCGCAGCTGCGAAGCTCAGGACGCTGATATCGGCCAAGGCATCGCTGCTCCGCCAGATCGTGGCGGGCCCACGGGCCCGCCATCCAGAGGCTGGACTCGATCTCTGCTACGTTACTGATAATAGTAAGTACAGGAAATCTGCCGCAGAAGGCACATTGCCACTTTGCTAACTCAACCCCAGTCATCGCAACCTCGGGCCCCAGCGGCACCTACCCCCAGCGGGCCTACCGCAACCCCCTCGATGCTCTCGTTAAATTCCTTGATTCGAAACACGGCGACGATTGGGCGATATGGGAATTCCGCGCCGAAGGGACCGGCTACCCCGACTCCGAAGTCTACAACCGTGTCTACCACTACCCCTTCCCTGACCACCATCCACCGCCCTTTGCCCTCATACCGAACATCATGGCCTCGATGCGCAACTGGCTCCACGAGAAGGAGGGAAGGGTTGTCGTCGTGCACTGCAAAGCCGGGAAGGGCAGGTCTGGCACGGCGAGCTGCAGCTACTTGATCAGCGAAGAAGGCTGGCCAGTCGAAAAGGCCCTGCAGCGTTTCACAGAACGCAGGATGCGACCGAACATGGGCAAGGGCGTTAGCATTCCGAGTCAACTGAGATGGATAGGATATGTGGATCGGTGGGCCAAGCATGGGAAACTCTACGTGGAGCGCCAGGTCGAGGTGCTCGAGGTGCACTGTTGGGGGTTAAGAGACGGCGTGAAAATCCAGGTAGAGGGTTTCGTGGAAGACGGCAAGCTGATCAAGCGATTCCACACCTTCACCCGTGACGAGCAAGAGATAGTCAGAGGTGAGGTCAAGACGACGACCATGGCCAAGGCTGTGCATGAAGTCATGTACAAGAACGGCCTCAGTCGATCGGCCAGCAAAGCATCAAACACGAAGGAGAAGACTGATAACCAAAAAGAAGCTTTCAAGCGCCCGAACGAGTCTGAGCTAGATAGAAGTGCTGTGCTCGATGGAGCAGCAACAAGCAAGGCGGAAGATGAGCTCAGAGAAGTGGGCACAGGTGACGTCGTCTTCCGCCCTTCTAAGCGTGTAGTCTTGCCCACCAACGACATCAATATCGATATTGAGCGGCGCAACAAAGCCGCGTTTGATGTGACAATGGTAACCGCTGTCGCACACGTCTGGTTCAATGCATTCTTCGAAGGGAACGGGCCGGAGCAGAACGGTGTTCCCGATGCATCAGGCGTGTTCGAGATTAAGTGGGACGCCATGGACGGCATCAAGGGATCATCTAGAAAGGGGACCCAAGCATTCGAGAAAATTGCCGTTGTATGGAAAACGCTACTGCCTGACGAAGGACATCCAGGTACCGTTATTACCGAGCCCAAGGAGGGTGAGGAGGTCAAGCAGTCTTCACCGGCCGATTGGCATGGTCGATCTCATGTGACACCCAGTGAAGGTAAAGACATCGGGTTACGCATGCCTAGTCCCACCGATTCGAGCACGAGTATCAACAAGGATAGTAGCAGCGAGAGCCACAAGGTGATTCCACACGTGCTCACTACCGGGCGGCACAGTGAAGACAGCGACACGAAAGAAGTTAAAGCACACGGTCCCAACGGCGAGGATGTTATCAACGAACCCAGCAGCGCCAGCGGCACCGGGAGTAAGCCAGAATCAGCTAATTTTCCCGTGGCGCCAAGCCAGGATGAAGGCGCAGATGCAAATGAGCATACGTAGACTTCGCAGTCGCACTAGGGTGGAGTCGAGGGCATTGTCACGGGCATGCAGCACGTATCGACGGACGACTTTCTTGACGGCCGGCCAGAAGGCGAGATGAAGACGGCAAAGGAGCATGGTCTATTCCATTTGGGCAAGAGCAAAATGACCAGTTCGTGAGGGATAGTTTCCGTTTGCGGAGCTGCTCATGGTACCGAGCTCGGAGAGGATCCGGGTGCCATGGGCACAGTGCATTGGTTGCCACTCTAGATCGGCGTATCAGGAATACATTTGGCGTGTGCTCCCGCACAGGTTGCATGGCGTTACGCATTGACTAGGCGTTGGGACTGGGACGCATGGGAGTGTGTGCAGTGACAAGGGGACAGATGGACCTGTACAACAACACCACGACGGCGGGGCGTTTTGGTTCAAGATACCATGTGGCCAGGGGCGTTTCACAGCGTGGACGGTTTGTGTGGTGCTTGGATGCTGGTGTTATTATTATACATGTCGGTTTCTCTACAATGTTGGGTGTTGCGTTCTGCAGGTGTCAGCATCGAAAGTGAGGCGAACGGGCAACGCCCTTGGACTTCTTGCCATTGGAGGCGGTGTGCAAGCACGGCTAGCGCATCCATGCTGGGGAGCTGTAGCCAGTCGCCGGGCCACACGCATTTTGTGTTCCACGAAGTCGTCGAGTCTCGACAGCAGAAAGCGGCAAGGTAGCCATTGATTGTGATGGCCACACCCGAGTGAGATGAGGGCGTTCCGACGGGCGAATGGCGTGCCTATGGCTCGAGTTCCTCGTCGCGGCCGCATCCCTCTCATTCGCCCCCTTCGCGATCTGGATTTCGTCTAGCCCTGTGACTCGCTGGGCCCGTTTATGTTTGTATGCATCTGTGCATGCAGGAGCCATGGCGCATCCGACTATAAAGCCCTGCGTGCAAGCCTTGGACAATCGAGTTGCAATCTTGACATCTTGGTCTTCACTGCGGCCGGCGACGGAGCCGCCCAAGAGATATAATATTGACCATCTTGTGTTGGCAGTCGGACTGAGCGAGTGGCGTGCTCTGTAGGCAGTCAGGGTGCTGAGGGCTAGGCATTTCTCGTTGGCGGATACTTCACCGGTCAGTGGCAGCATTCAGACCAGCTGGTTGTCGCCATCCGTGCAGTTAGGCAGATCACCTTGCTGTGTTGCTTGCCACCTTCTATTGCGGGCATCCTCGACATATTCGACGCAGAAGCTGAGATACACACCCTTTTGATTGTCGCCTGTGTCTTTCATTTGGTTTGCTAGGGCCTTGAGTTGGCCCCCGCGTGTCTTGCTGCGTTTACACCCATTTGTTTCACCGGATGCGTCGCTCGACTGCCTACTTAAACGCCCTTTTTGGATCAAGGCTTGTCCTCAACTGCGTCAGCACATTCCCTAGGCACCAGCTTTTGCCACTCTTGAGTTTACAAACTCTGCGCTTCACCTCCATAACCAACCATCCATCTCCACCTCAAGATCCACGCTTCGAGCTGCCACGGTTGACCTTGCCATTCTCCAGCCGTGTCTGCTTCACGACTGTCTTCACCACATGAACGAACAAGGCACCTCCAAAACATCCTCCAAAAGCACAGCTGTCAAGCAGAAACTTTCCTCGACAGTCTCTTCATCACCAGTCTTGATAGCCACCCCCAGATCCACAGAAGACGTAGTCGACGAGGCAGTCCTCATGGAGGCCGAAGATTCCAATAAGGCTACGGCCAAGTCCGCCGATACCGCTTCGCAAAGTAATCAGGAGACGCAGACACAAACCCCGCCTCCGGAGGCGTCCGGAGACAAGGATGCCAAGGCCAGCCTTGCGGACACGAAGCATAAGTCGCGTTCCGAGAGGAAGTCCGATAAGAAGTCGAAGAAGGCTTCCAAGAAAAAAAAGCAGCGGGACGAGAGTTCGGATTCAGAGAGCAGTAGCGCCGACGACAGTGACGATGAAAGCAGCGAGGATGAACGGGCCAAGCAGAAAAAGAAGGCCAGAGCTAAGGCGGCGGCTAAGAAGGCAGCGGAAAAGAGGAAGGCGAAGCTAAAGGCGAAGGAGAAGGCGAAAAAGAAGAAGAGCAAGAAGGCCGATTCGAGTGATGAGTCATCTTCGGATGATAGTGATCGTAGCAGTGATTCTGATTCCGAATCGGAGGAAGAATCTAAGCGCAAAAAGAAGTCAAAAGCAAAGTCCAAGAAGAAGCAGAAGAAGAGTGAGTTTTAATTCATCGGAAGTGTGGTCATTTGAATGATGGGAGAACTGCTAACGAATCACTTCACTAGGTAAAAAGTATGAGACTTCAGACGACAGCAGCTCATCATCGGATTCCTCGTCGTCATCATCTGACAGCGACTCTGAGGTGGCCAAGAAAAAGTCCAAGAAGGCGAAAGCGAAGGCCAAGCGCTCGAAGCAACGGAGCAAGAAGTCTAAAGCCATTTCAAGCGATTCCAGTTCTATTTCATCTTCAGACACCGAGGCCGAAACTCCCGTCACAGCCTCAACTTCCAGCTCTTCTGTGCCTTCGGCCGACGATACAGCCAAACTCAAAGCTCAGCTTGCACAACTTCAAGCAGCTCAGAGTAAGCCGCCAGACCTGACAGCCTTGGCTAAGACGTTAGAGTTGCAGAAAACACTAACAGAAGCTTCCAATGCGACTGCTACCACCACTACTGCAGCCAAGAAGAACGTGATGGAGTTCAAACGCCTCGACCAAGTTTGGGATTCGACACTTCGGGATTACAAATTCAAGGAGAGCACCGAGGAAGTAAAAGACGAGTTTGATTGTGTATTCACCGTTCGGAGGCGCTTCAACTGGGAGGATAAATATGTCGGAACCTGGATCGACATCAAGTCAAAGACACTGCGAAATGCACTTCAGATCATCTACAAGGATTGCAGATCCATCAGTCTAGTGGAAGACAAGCCCAGCATTCACCCGCATATGCTATTTCATTATTACAAGGAGATCAAAGCCTATGTAAAGAAGACTTTGAAACAGCAGCTCAAGAAAGCAAAGAAGAAATCGGAAAAGAAAGCGGTTAAACAGCAAATTGTGCAGTGCAAGCTTCTGCTAAAATACATTGATGAGGATTATGAGAAAACAAGAAAGGCACTGAAACCAATGTTGAAGGCAGGTATGTATACCAAACCCAGTGTGCTATAAACTAGATATATGGTGGATCTCATGCTGACGCATCTTTCAGGTACAATCACATATAGTCTTCTCTGGGCGCTCTACAAGCCGAACACCATTGCATTCACACCTACTTATGGCAATAAAGATGACCCTCGCTGCTTCAAAGTCGACGACTGCTGGGAAACGGAAGACTATTTCCATGGCAAGAGATGTAACATTGAGGGGCGTTACCTTGAGTACGACGGCAAGGTCTTTGGTTTCGCAGATTACTTTTTGAGGATCCCAAATTTCAAAGGTCATAAGAAGATTACTAGCCTCCCTGCTTACCCATTGAAATACCACAAGAATGCCGAGACTTTGAGAGATGAGCTCATCGAGCGTGGCAAGAAGTTTATTGCGCTTCAGGGCATGAACTACAGGTTTCAAAATGGCCTTGGATACCAAAAGATAAAACATTCGGTAGCAAAGATCAACATTAATGGGAGGGTGATGGTGGATCCTGCCATCTTCAGGCGTATAAACCCAAATTACCCTCTGTCGTGGATTCAAAAGGTAAGCCGCCCCGCAAGGCGCTTTGAGTAATATTAATGACAATTGCATATAGGATAGCATGGATCATGACGACTCAGATTCAGATGCAGACTCAGATTCTGACGCTGGTTGCTGCTCCGATTCAGGATCGGAGTCAGGCTCGGACAAACCGAAAGGTCGTATGGTCATGTGGCAAGATAAGAATGGCAAAAAGCACATGATTCTTGTTCCCAAGGACAGCAAAGGCGACGACTCGACTGCACAAAAACTTGACACGGTAGCTAGTGAAGATGACGCGATGAAACACATCTTCACGGAGGAGGAACTGCTCATATCTTCGCCTGTCGTGTTAGGCTTCTCCTTCTCGCACAAGATTTGGGTCGAACTCCAGCTTTCGGGAATCGAGGACATCCAGTGGCAAGAAGAAGCTTTCGATACGCTCGTGTTACCGCCACAGATCAAGCAGAATCTGAAGGGACTCGTTAGCTCGCACCGCTTCAACGCAGCCAAGACCATCGACGATGTCATTGTAGGCAAAGGCAAGGGTCTTAATGTTGTGCTCCATGGCCCGCCGGGAGTTGGAAAGACGCTCACGGGCGAGTCTATTGCGGAATTCCTACGCTGCCCGCTTTATGCAGTCTCTTCAGGCGAGCTTGGCACCAGTGCTTCGCAGCTCGAGCGCGATCTCAACCGCATCATGGAGATCACGCACTCTTGGGGAGCTATTCTGCTCATGGACGAAGCCGACGTGTTTCTTGAGGCACGTCAGCCGAACGATATCCATCGCAATGCCCTGGTCTCGGTTTTCCTGCGCTTGACCGAATATTACCAAGGTATCCTGTTCCTAACAACGAATCGCGTAGCGACATTCGACGAGGCATTCCAGAGCCGTATACACATGGGTATCCGGTACGAGAACTTGACGACCAAGGCGCGGAGGGTGATCTGGGAGCACCACGTTGGCAAAGTTCTTGAAATGGCCGACAAGAACGAAGAGCAAAAGTGCAAGACATTCCAGGGAAGCGACTTTGACGAGTTGGCGAAGAAGGTGATGAATGGACGACAGGTGTGTAGCATGATTCCCTATGTTTTTGAGACTGGAGAACAAAGCTAACGTTTTGATTGTTTCGATGCAGATTAAGAACGCGGTCAAGACGAGTCAGGCAATCGCCGTATCTGAGAAGGGCGTGTTCAGCATGGAATACGTCAAGCGCGTCATGGAATCGCACGAGACGTTTGAAGAAGACATGAAGGGTGGACCCGGTTACCGCCAAGCTATGAACCACTACACTTGAGGTATGCCACCCTCTCAGGTACTTCGGACGGGATACAGATTGGGTCCTGGTTCGCAGCTCGGTGATGGCGTCGACACAGCCGTCCACGGCGCTTCGAGAGAAATTTCTAAGACGAGTACATGATAGAATATGTTTGTTTAAATTGCATACATTAGGGGGTGTTGAGTAGAGGAGCGTCCTGTCTTCGGGAAGGGTAGGATCCGGATGTCAAATTGTTTCTCTCAGTGGATATTTATACGTTGATTTGATTGGACTAGTGTAGATGGGTTTAGGGAACAATACCCCATGTGGGTGTTGACGGTGGGGCTTTGATGCCCGGTGATGGGTAACGGCCTTGTGTGTGTATAACAGTTATAGCTGAACAAAGATTTCTGACGGAACCATTTTTGATTGGGGTTGCTACTTCAGTAGCTGATAAACGCTTTTTTCTACTGTCTAATAGCTTTTTGCGCATGTGCATGTGTGTGATTATGCGACTGTCACCGTGGCGTTGCCTCTCAGATCTCCTGCGCTCGCTCCTGCCCAAACAACGAAGTCGCCTGGCTCAACTACGTACTTCATCTTTATATCCCACAACCCCCAGTCCTGCACAGGCAAGTCGACGCTGACATCGATCGTTTCGCCAGCCTTCACGAGAACCTTTTTGAACCCCTTGAGCTGCATATTCGGCACGGCGACAGATGCAATCAGGTCCTGGACGTAGAACTGCACAACCTCTTTTCCGTCAACAGGAGATGTGTTTGTTACACTAACAGTCGCGGTAACCGTATCGGACGCTGCTGCCTTGGTCTTTGAAACCGATACCTTGGAGTAGCTGAAGTTGGAGTACGAAAGGCCGTACCCGAAGTCATACAGCGCTTCCGGCGACTCGAGCACGTACTGATGTCCAAACTTGAGCGTCCCATTGGACAGAACAGCGCCTGCATCCGGCTTCTTCCCCCGCCCCGAGTTCAGGTAGTCATAGAAGACAGGCAGCGTGCCCACGTCGTACGGGACGGAGACGGACAGCTTGCCAGAGGGGTTCACAGTGCCGAACAGCACGTCTGCAAGGGCGTTGCCACCTTGCTCACCTGGATAGAACTGCTGCAGCAGTGCGGATGCAGACGATGAGATCCATGGCTCTGTCACTGGCTTGCCGCTTTGGAAGATGACGACGGTAGGTTTCCCCGTTTCGATGACGGCTTGCACGAGGGGGCCCATGGCGCCGACGAGAGCTAGGGAAGCGACGTCGACGTGCTCGCCCGTCGTGGCGTTCAGGCCCTGCCAGAGTTCGTTCTGGTCACGGCTCCAGGTTCCTACGAGCACAACGGCGACGTCGGCAGCTTTGGCGGCGGCCACGGCTTCGGGGATGCCGGATTCATCGGCGGACCAGCGCTCACAGCCTTTCGCATAGGTTACAGTGCCCGTGGAGGCGTTGCGGATGCCCTGCAGGGGTGTTACGTTGGTTGGGTTGTATTGTGAGCGGTACACGACGTAATCACCAAACTGTGGGTTGTTAACAAAGCTTTGAAAGGGGGCAAGGAGAGAGCTCACGTTGGCAAAGTCGGCCATCGGACCTATGACAGCGATGTTGGCATCGCGTTTAAGCGGTAGTGTCTTCTTGTGGTTCTCAAGCAGAACGATGGACTCAGCATCAATCTTTCGTGCAAGCTTCACATTAGCAGGCGTGTGGATGGCAGAGTATGTTCCATTCGTGCCATTATTAGCCCCTAAGCCTGGGTATGGATTCTCGAATAATCCCATCTCGAACTTGGCGCGGAGTTGGCGGGCTACAGCTGTGTCGACGATATCAATGTCGAGCTTGCCTGCTTTGACGAGCTTGGGGATGTTAGCAAAGTTGAAGCTGCCGCCACCCATCTCGACATCGTTGCCAGCTGGAAGGGCATACATCGTCACGGCGTCTTTGTCGATGGGCTTGCAAGCACACATCTTGAAAGCACAGCAGAGACGATCGGTGGCTCCAGCGTCGGACGTCAGCCAGTACTTGTAGCCCCATTCGTCTCGTAGGATGTCAGTCATGAGATGGTGGTCTGCGATAGTTGGGATGCCATCATAGGAGTTGTACGAGCCCATGATGCTGTAGGCTCCTGCGTCGATGATTGCGCGCTTAAAAGACGGAAGCCAAGTTGTTCGCATTTCGCGTTCACCACCGTGTACCGGACCGGTGTTGAGACCCTGCTCAGGTGCAGAGAAGCCGGCAAAGTGCTTCACGGTTGCACTTACGCCTTTGCCCTGGACACCTTTGACATAGCTGTAGGCCATTTCTCCAACAAGATGGGGGTCTTCGCCATATGTTTCTTCGACGCGGCCGTAACGAAGCTCGCGAGCCAGGTCGGCCAGTGGAGCAAAGAGCTGATTAACACCAATTGCTTTTGATTCTGTAGCAATTACTTCTGCCATCTCTTGAATAAGCTCCGGATCCCAAGAGCAGGCGTGGGCAATAGGGCTATTGAAGATAGTTGCATTCCCAATGAGCAAGCCATGGATGCCTTCGGTCTGCACAAAAGCAGGAATACCCAACGTGGTGTTATGTACGAGGTAGTCTTGCGCTTTCTTGACTCCACCAGCGATCCAACTCTGTGCTACAGGGTATCCGACATAGAACTGTCCGCCTCTGTTGGCAAAATTCCATACTAATCCTGTGTAGTTGAAGGCATTGGTCGTGGTGTTTATCCAGTTGGAAATGTCTCCTTGGATCAATTGAGAGGTCTTCTCTTCAATGGTCATACGCGAAAGGAGATCGGCGACGCGTGCATCCGTCGACGCGTTGGGATCCTTGTATGTGGCATTGGCAGCTGCTTGCCTGCGGATCAGGTCGTACGATGCTGCCGGTGAGGCCACAAGAAGGAGCAGCGAAGCCCACAGAAAAGACGAAGCCATTAGAGAATTCTGTCAGGCACACTGTACCCATCGAAGCGGGCCACATGGTTGATATGGACGTCTAGAATTCTCCGTCTCCCAGCAAGTAGTTCATTGCATCCATTTTGCCGGGCTCATCTGCAGGCACCGGCGGCCTTTCATTGCAGCACCGGCGATCGCTCTCGCCGTAGCAATATATTTCAGCCGATGTATAAGTACATCAAGGACACCAAAGATCTGGCTAAGGCGATAGTGAGGGTCGCTGTTAACGCTTTTAGCCCCCCTTGTGCCTCATTGGCGGAGAATTCACCCCCGGGGCGCGCCCCCGCTCGAGCTACCCGGCATCCTTCAACCCCAGGATTTGGCAACGGCAAGCATGCGCGCCGTCACATGAGCCACTTTGTTTGTACAGCGGGAGCTGGAAACTAGGGAGCGTGTGCCGCCCTTCGTTTAGACACTTTGGTCATCGAATGGGCAGGTTGTAATTCGTTAGCGTTTGACCGAAGCTGCAGCGTATATGTATGGCAAGCTTCCCACAATGCGGGCCCAGGTGTGCCTCATTTTTGTGCCTTGCCGATCGATTGTTTGTGTTCGAGGAGTCGAGCAACTTCTCACACGTTTCAAACCATGGGTCTCGCTTTCAATATCTTCCTCGCTGTCTTTGCAGCCACGGGAAGTTTCCTGTTCGGCTATGACAGCGGTGTCATGACGGATGTGATTCAATCGCCGCATTTTTTGAAGTTCTTCAACACAAATCCAGAGACGGCAATCATAGGAGCTATCAATTCGACCTTTTCGGGGGGTGCTTTCTTTGGGTCGTTGATGTGAGCTTCAAGTAATACCAGAACTAGCTATGCATCTGACACTGGCTAGGGGTGGCTTTACCATGGACAGTCTTGGCCGTCGATGGACCGTATTCGTCGGCGCATGCATCAACCTTGTGGGAGCTGCAATGCAATCTGGAGCTCAGAACCTAGCCATGATTCTCGTAGGCCGTATTCTAGCCGGATGGGCGGTGGGCGTGCTCTCCATGTCTGTTCCAATTTACCAATCTGAATGTGCACACCCTTCGAAGCGAGGTAAGGATGATATAGAGTGAAAGATGATAAGGAACTGAAAAAACTAGGACTTATCGTCGGTATCACGCAACAGATGATTGGTGTCGGATTCATCATCTCAACATGGGTCGGCTATGGCTCAGCACACGTGCCTGAAACAAGCTCCTTCTCATGGCGATTCCCTCTCGGATTTCAGTGTATTCCTTGCTTGATTATCATCGGCGGTATCTTGTTCTTTCCAGAGTCACCACGTTATCTCGTCGAAACCGACCGGGCCGACGAAGCTCTGCAGGTTCTACACAAATTACACTACAATGGTAGTAACGAAGATGACATCCAGGCTCAGTTTCACGAAATCAAAACGACTATTGAAGCTGAGAAGGCAATCACAGCACCTGGGTGGCTAATCATGTTCAAGGTCTCCACCTGGCGAACACGTCTTATGCATGCCACGCTCATGCAAGTTTTCACACAAATGACTGGGTGAGTTTTCGCAAGGGGTTTGAAACTGGCTGCTTCTTCTGACACTGCCATTCCAGTATCAACGTAATCGGCTACTATCAAACAACTATGTACAATAATCTTGGCATAGAGGGCAAGAGAAATCTCCTTGTGACTGGCATCTATAACGTCGTGGGCCCTATATTTAATCTCTTCTTCATTACATTCATCCTTGATCGTGTGGGTCGAAGAAAGCCCCTCCTCTTCGGTACCATCGCCATCACTATCGCACTCATCTGCGAAGCTGTCATTGGATCGCAAGTCGAAGGCGCTACCGGTAAACGCAAAGACAGCCTCTCCATCGCTGGTGTCTTCTTCTTGTTCTCAGTATCAGCAATCTTCAGCTGCTCTTTTGGACCCATTTCCTGGGTGTATGCGTCGGAAATCATGCCCCTCAGTATCCGAGGCAGGGGTTCCGCCTTCGCAACAGGGTTCGGCAACTGGCTCGTAAGCACAGTTTGGTCACAAGTCAGCCCGATTGGGCTAGGGAAAATTAAGTACAAGTTCTACTTCATCTTCATTGCCTTTAACATTTGCGTTACGTTGCCAACCATCTACTTCGTCTTCAAGGTAAATTATTCACTCTCAGAAAATTTGATAGGGTTGCTAACTAGGAGTAGGAGACGAAACAGTTAACCCTCGAGGAAATTGATTTATTGTTTGGAGATCGTGCCTTGGGAACACTGCCGGACGACTTGAACGCAAAGGATGGAGCCGCAGAGGTCACGCACGAGGAGGCTAAAAGAGACGCCTATCCTTAGAGAAGATTCACGTTAACCAATCTGAAGAGGGCGGTTGGTTAACTGATAGTAGATATAGATATGAGAAATGCCTTAAGAATATGAGTATGGGTTCTCCATTGAGTTGACAGCTTTTGAATGTCTCTGACAACTCTTCTAGCTGAGCATGAAATAAATTATTGTTTGTCGCGCTAACTTGTCCTATCTATCCAAACCTCTCAATCTTCCAACTACCTTGCAAAGCTTTCAGGCCGTCAATGTTCATTCTATCGCTTTTGACTTTCAGTACGCCTTGCTGATCTCCATGTTTGTCAACGAGAACGGCTTTATCACCCTCCTTGGCGCCGTAGAGCCTGACGACCACTTCCTTCTTCAACCAGTCATAAGCAAACCCACCTTCACCTTCTGCTTCCCCGAGCACCAAGACAGTTCCTGCCCTGACATACAAGGGTGTTTCGAGGAATCCATACTTTTCCCGCACCCATCTGCTCCCCTGTTCCTCTTTGCCGGTCCAAAAGTTGAACCATCGGCCCGGTGGGAGGTAAACTTCTCCTGTGCCATCTTCCTCAAAAACAGGGGCCGCGATAAGCTGCGAGCCTACCATGAACTGGCGGTCGCAGTACCACGCAGTAGGGTCATCAGGGAACTCGAGTGCCGTAGCACGCACGCTCGTCGGCCATCCATTGGCAATACTCTCCTCGGCCTGTGCGAACAGATAGGGCATCAGCCTCCGCTTGAACTGCACCCAATGTCTCAACACCTCGGTACAGTTCTCGGGCTCCGGCGATGAGTCGTCTACGAGCCATGGCACGCGGTATGAATTCGACCCGTGCAATCGGCTGTGCGTGCAGAGGAACCCAAAGGCAACCCACCGCTTGTAGATCCACGGTGGCGGCTTGCCCTCGAAACCCCCAATGTCGCTAGTCCACGAGGCAAAGGATGCAAGACCGAGACTTAACCCTCCGCGCACAGACTCTGCCAGCGCAGCGGGTGTGCTTTCGCAGTCTCCTCCCCATTGCAGCGGGAAGCGCTGTGTTCCTGCGCAAGCTGTGCGTGCGAACAACACAGCTTCGTTCATACCGTAGCGCTTCTGCAGCGTAGTGTAGACGAGCTGGTTGTAGACAAAGGCATAATAGTTGTGCATCCGGTTGGGATCCACGCTCTTGTCGAACCACTGGACATTCTTGGTAGGGATTCGCTCTCCGAAGTCGGTTTTGATGGCGTCGACGCCCATGTCAAATAACTGCTCCATACACTTCGCGAACCATTCACAGGCTTCGGGGTTTGTGAAATCTACGATACCCATGCCTGTCTGCCAGAGGTCCCACTGCCACACATCGCCGTTGGTCTTCTTCAGCAGGTACCCTTTTTCTGCTGCGTACTTGAAGATGGGCGAGGCTTGGCCGATGTAAGGGTTCGTCCAGACTGAGACTTTGTTCACTAGTCCTGCGTCTTTCATGCGTTTGATCTGGCCTCGTGGATCGGGGAAGAACTCCGGATCCCAGACAAAGTCCGTCCAGTGGAAAGCCCGTAGCCAGAAACAATCGAAGTGGAACACTTCGACGGGAATGCGATATGATTTCATCGTTTCAACGAAATGCCGCACGGTCTGTTCGTCGTATGAAGTGGTGAATGAAGTGGAAAGCCAGAGACCATATGACCATGCAGGTGGTTTTCCAGGCTTGCCTGTGAGGACCGAATACTTGGTGAGGACTTCCTTGGGTGTGGGTCCGTAGATGATGTACCACTTGAGACGCTGTGCTTCGACGGTCGTTTGTAATCTGCTGCATCGCTCACTACCAATCTCGAGATCAATCTTGTCAGGCGTATCGATGAATACGCCATAGCCTCTCGAGCTCAGCCAAAATGAAACGTTCTTATAAGCTTGCTCGCTCGATGTTCCGCCATCTTCGTTCCATACTTCGATGTTCTGTCCGATTTTGTTCCAGGCCCCGAAGCGCTCGCCCAGACCGTGAATGGTCTCTCCAACTGAAAGCTCAGTTTGGGTAAATATGAAATGCTTTCGATCGCTTAAGTCCTCGACTTGTTTGGGAGTAGCCAAGGCAGGCGAATATGCTAACCCTACACTGCGGTTCAATAACGAGGTTAGGGTCTTGGATCCATCTGTTGCGTGAAATTTAATATCAAAGGTATGGGCAGTGCCGCTCACGGTAGCACTCAATGTTCCCGAGGTAATCGTAGTTCCTGTATCACTCTTCTGCACCGACCTATCAACATCCGGCTTGCCATGCGGGAATAGTTCAAAATCTGGACCGAGCCGCCTTGCGCCAGAGAAGTGTGTCACTTCGCACGAGATGACACCGTCAAATTGAGCTTCGAGCTCTACAGAGAGTGTGCTGAGATTGAGTGTGTCGCCGCGCGAGAGGATTTTGCGTGTTGGGCAAAGCAGCGTGACAGCCTTGTTATCTTCGCTTGGCGTAACCGTATACACTTCTTCTGCGTACTGCACCGTGAACGCGTCATTTGTGAGCCACATGCCTGAGCTTGATCATCAGCCCTGCGCCCAATTGAAGTTAGGTTGATGTGCTGAGTTTGGACTAACCATCGCGAAACTTCATGTTGGCGTACTAGCTGTAAGTCGCGTTTAGGACCTCGAATATCTACCCACAAGTAGCCAGAAGTTATGGCACCCGAATCATGAATATTTTAAACATATTACTAGATGAGGTCGAAGCTCTTCGGAAACGTGTTCCGCATAGCTCCACGCGTGATGTTGTCGAAATGCTTGTGTGGACGGAATCTTCGGCACACTTCCGTCCGTCTCCTCACCACATACCACGATGCGGGGGGTACATGCTGTGCGCATTTTCACTTCGGTATGTATATGCTCCGATCACTCGTACAGTGGCCAAACGCAGGTACTTTTCGCTTTATCCAGTTGGCAGTCTATTGGTAAGTTCGGTTATTTTCAAATTTTAAGATGTGCCTCTTTTATCCAGAGCTAGGCGCAGTTCACATGCTTAGTGACTTTGTCTGCTTCAATCGATGGCCTTCGTAGGCTAGCGCAGCGGGAGGTTAGGGTAGTGCCTCTGGTCTTGGAAGTGCGTAGCTCGAGTGCTCTATTGTCCGTGAGAAACGATAGGTAGATGATAAGTAAAAGATAGCTATCTCAGGCTAGATAGCAAAATGCAGAAGAGAAGGGCGAAGGAGGGGTTGAAACAGCCGTGTCTCGAAATGGCTAGGATGGACATGGCTCGCTAATGCCCCCTATCAACTGTCCTCGGCCCTGCATTTTGTGAGAGGTGCAGTCCGCCGCACGCTCCTCTTGAGGTTCTGCTTGAGGCGTGGCGACTCTATTTCACGTTCAAAGGGGTTGTGCAAAAAGGTATTGTATAGGTTTACCACTCTACTATTGACAAGTAGCGTCAGGGCCAAGGGGCTTAGACTGCCTTGCTACTTGAGGCTAGCGACGACAGCTCCCACACCCACGCCTTGGCTCCATCCCATCTTTTCATCCCTTGATCTCTTTCTACGCGCCTTATCTCTCACCTCGCCGCTCCCCACTCATCGAAACACTTCCAGCTGATCTTACTATCGGACCGGTGCCGAAGAAGCTGGGGTTGAATCCCACGCGCGCCGGCATCCCAGGCTGCGAATGGACTCCAACATCCCTGGTCTGACCAATCCAGAAGGTGGCTTGTTCCATTTCCGTCTTTTGCGCGGCATCCCCTTGAAAGGGACTCGAGGACTATACTTCGTAAATTTGCATATGATGAAGCATCTTTATGCCGCGGATATTGAACTCTGACTCAAAATATCGATACGACTTTGGCTGGCACCTATTCGGTGGACACAAGCGATAGCCGCCGCCGTCGCCCACCAAGTCACCACGTGGTGAAGACCTGAAACTGGGAACACGAACGTGTCCACCCGTTTGCCACGCCTTCGAGTCAAGATAGCGCCTAAAAGAGCCTGGACGCGACATCGCGGAGGGAGGTATCTCAATTACGTCTGGGCATGTTCAATCCAAGCCGCAACTCGAATAACAACCGAATTCGGATTACAGCATCCTATAGGAATTAAGCTGGTTATTGAGGGAAGCCGCAAATGTGCTATGATCGCCGTTACTGAAGACTGTATATGGAAATGTAATACTGGACTTCATTACGTGCAATTCGATAAAAAATTGACAGATTACTGACTGGCAGAAGCCACGCACCGGTAGCGCGTCGCAATCGAACGGTATATAGTTTGGTCTACTGTGCAAAGTTTCTTAGTGAGGAGCGGCAGTTGCGCGATGTGCCACGATACCATCGTTTCGACTGAGACACTTCCGACCACTTGGCAGATGCCTACCTACTGTTCACAGCATCTGGATTACACGCAAGTAACGGCCGTCGTGCATATCACAACGCTAATGCGCGTGGCGAGACTGGGGTCGCGTCTGTAAACTCGAGTGTGGTTAAGGCTGCTCTCGATAAGGCATCGATCGCTGCGCCCAGACCGAATGAGCAGCATTCGGCCAGCCTGTTCCTGCAGAGACCCTCGTCTCTTTCCTGCGAAACAGATATCGGGTATCCAACAGCCTCACGCGCAACAAGGTTGCAATGTGCCATGAGTCGTGATATGCGTAGCTCGAGCGGGGCATTCGGCAGAACTGTCAAACCTGAATTCACACCCCTGAGCAGTGGCGTTTTGTCATTGCCGGTCAAAACTCAAGTATGCCGACGTCCTGTTTTATTCTTGCGCTCTGTCAGTCTTGTTCTTTTTCATGGCTGCACAGCTTCCCGCCTATGCGGATGTTGATCGCGGGCCGCACCTGGCCGCTGTGTACATCACAGGATGTCTCGTCTGCCTCTTCTTTGTTGTAATGAGGTTGATGGCACGCTTTAGTATTGTGGGGGTGGGTCTTGACGACGTCTGTATGCTCATCACTTGGGTACGCTCTCTCCCTTCACCCCCTGTGCTGGTCAAGACTCATCCTATCCAGATCGTCTTTGTACCTTTGACTATCCTCGTCAGTCTGTTCTCCCTTAATGGTGGCACGCGCCATCTCGCCTATCTCTCAGAAGACCCTACGCATATGGTGTATGTCACGAAACTAAACTGGATCGCACAACCACTTGCCATCTTCTGTCTAGGGTCTGGCAAAGTCTCTATTTCTTTCTTGATCCTCCGCCTTCTTAACCGCTCATCTGTTTGGAGGAAGTGGAGTCTCTATATTGCGATTGCATGGACATCCATCAACACTATTTTAATGATTCTCTTCACCTTCATTCAATGTAAAAACCCTGCCGCGTTATGGGATGCCTCTCTTAAGAAAACAACAAAATGCTGGGACCCTTCCGTGCAAAGCAGCTTTTCGACATACGGTGCGGCGGTGCATGCGATCACCGATTTCTATCTTGCCGCCATACCTGTGACGCTCGTATGGGGCTTACAGACCAGCCTTGGCAAGAGACTTGCTCTCTGTGCGCTGCTTGGTTGCGGCAGCTTGTAAGAATTACTCCATCAAACACGCAATACATGCTCACAAATGTAGAACGGGGATTTGTGCTGCGGTCAAGGCAACCAAACTCGGTACGCTGAACGCGAGATCAGACATCACATGGGAAACATTCTCTTTGTTCCTCTGGACAGGGTACGTACATCCATCTGCTTCAGCACGCTTATCCTGCTAATGACTATGCAGAATCGAAATCATTTTGTCTATCATTTGCGGCTCCATTCCTGCTCTCAAGCCCATCTACGCGATATGCATGGGTCGAAAGTTTTCCTCGTACAGATCAAGTCGCCGCAACACCGCATTGAGCAAAAAGTCTACGGATCGTATGGAGGCAGAGCTAGCCAGAGTTGAGCCTTCCCGAGCCGTTGTGAGTAGGATGTCGGAGGAGGAAGAAATGGAGTTGAACAGAGATTTTGAGAAAGGCTTTCATGGGATCCAGGTCACGAAAACAATAGCTATTGAATGACACGACTTAGTATTAGTAACACGTCAATGTATAATATTATTTCAGCGCTGGCTGTATCACTATCTGGGCTACGACTTAAGAGTTCCTCTTAGGGATCTGTCTCACAAACTTCTATACGATATCACTCAACCCGTTCAGTATTGGCAATGTTCATTATTTACACAAGTTACGTTGCGGCTGAAGCCATGAAACATGTGATGTCCTCGCCTATGGTCTCAACACACGTGTAAACGAAGGGTAAACGAAGAGCTTGAACGTCTGACACAATGCTGCCACCGCAACTACTTGATCTGACATATATATCCTTCACAGTATATAAGACGTATATCCTGGATAGTCCAGTCCACCCTTACAAAACTGCACCGCATCGATTACGCTACTAACAGCACCATCAGAAAATACTAAATGATATTGATACTTTGAGCTATGGAATTCGTAAACGAGCATGATAAGAGGCCTGCCAACAACGTTATCTCAAAGTCATGGCTTTCGGCGGGACGGGACCTTGAAGGAGCTCGATGGCCAGGCGTATGGCTTTCAGGTTCTTCTTTTAATCCTAATCGCATCCCTGATTTATTTCACTTGCGGAGCCCTTGACGTAGATCAGGATGACTAGGGATTGTTGTTGGAAAGGAGTCGGTCTACATGTTATCATCCTGAGATAGCATGAGCCGCCTTGCTTACTAGGGGTGCACACATGATGAATTTGGAAGGAAAGAGGCTGTAGTAGGTAGGTATAGTAAATCAATCCATAAGTATTGCGCATGCATAGGTATCGTGCATGGATTCTGCAATATAAACATCGGTTTTGCGCACTGGATATAGAGATCTGCATTTGCTATGCCGCACCCGTACGATACAATAACGCTAGCAGCGCCTTGCAGCGATCTATTAGTCTCCACCGTTCTTCGTCACTGCCGTCTCCCCAATGACCACAAGCCTCATCTTTGACGGTTCCGAGAACTCCGCTTCATTGTCAGCAATCCTCTCGCCCACCTCCGTCCCGTCCAACAGCGCGTAAAACTGTTGGAAATGGAGCTCGTCCCGGAACGTGAACTCGGCCATTCCATCCCAGGGCACGTCTTCGGGATTTCCTAGGAGTACCAGGGGAGCAGTGGCGTCGTATTTGGATACCGGTGCTGGAGCGCGCTGTGCTATGTCGCTGGACGCTCGCGCGGGGTAGTGTCTCGTGCATTCGAGAGGCGTCAGGGGCTTAGTAAGGCCAAAAAGCATGCGGACATGAGCTTCCCATGAATCGCGAAATTGGGTTGGTGACGTATCTTCCTTGCGGAAGACAAATATGAGGCATCTGTATGTCATTGTGGACGGCAGGTGAAGGAATAAATGATGGTGTTCATCTCAACAACTCAGTTTTTCATCAGCGAACCAGACTTTCTACTAGCTCCCTAGAGATCCGCCGCCATTCTCAATGGTTGCTATTGGCTGTGTTTTATTTTGGGTGAGGTTTATGGTCGCGCAGACGCTACCATAGTTAGTGCACCCCTTACGGACTCTCTTTCGCTGTTCCGGACCCCTCTGTGGTGGACAAGTAGCGAGCCAAACTGATAGAATGCCAAAACAAGTGAGTTAAATAGCGAAAAGGCCGTTGCTAAATGAATAATGCTGATGAAGTAGCAGGCCTTGATTCCTAGCCAATCACACTATATGGGAGTGAAAGAGTTCGCAATGCACTTGTTGCATTGCGAACAGTCTACTCAGGAATCTAAGGGTTGGGCAGACAAGCAATTAAAATACAATTCACTTAAATTCAAAGAAGCCTAAAACGGTGCGTAGATTGTACCAATATTTTCGGGTCCGAACAGGCCAAATCGGGATGTCACGTGCGCCGTCGGAAGAAAATGAGGCCGCTTAGCTTCCGATGCTTACTTGAGTCTAGAATCGTTGTCCAGATCGGCTATGCGGATCGCTCCTGACTATACAAATCGGCCCGGTCTCTGTTAGAATGCGCAGCAGATTTAAGCCTCTCTTTTGTATCGGATTTGAAAGACTGCCCGCATTGCCGTGAACTCGGATACAACTAACATCCATTTTCCATCATCGCGAACAATATAAAGGGGACTGAAGCTCTTCAAAATGAGCCTATCCGACGTTCTGCTATCTTGGTTTCTCTTGAACTCTACCCATCCCATTTTTCTATGATTTCAAGTCCGTCAGGCAAGCTCTAATAGACAAACTCTCTTTTTCACGTTTGCCTTTGCTCTCGTCCAGCTATATTCAACAATGCCGCCTAGTAATACTGCTGCATGGTTGACGGCCAAACATCAACGTCCTTTACAAGTCAAAGAAGCACCTTATACGCCCGCCGGGCCAAATGAGGTTGTGATTAAAAGCCGGGCCGTTGCCATCAACATCATCGACGCTTTGGCCCAAGATATGGGTGGCATGATATTTAACTGGATCCAGTACCCGTTCATATTAGGTGATGATGTTGCTGGAGATGTGGTGGAAGTCGGCTGCGGAGTATCTCGTTTTAAGACAGGCGACCGTGTAGTTGGCCATGCGATCAGCATTGATAAGCGCAGCGCGCGCGCTTGCGAAGGAGCATTCCAAGAATACGTTGTCCTTAGGGAAATTTTGGTTTCGCCCATCCCGAATTCGCTTTCGTATGAAAACGCCAGTGTACTGCCACTCACACTCTCCACCGCTGCATGCGGATTGTTCCAACAAGACTACCTCGCACTCGGACATCCATCAGCCACAAAGACGGCTGAGAATAAGAATACTAGAGAAACATTACTTGTTTGGGGTGGATCTACTAGTGTGGGTAGCAATGCCATCCAGCTTGCCGTTGCCGCTGGCTATGAAGTCATTACGACGGCATCTCCTAAGAATTTCGACTACGTCAAAAGTCTGGGAGCGAGTACAGTCTTTGATTACCGTAGCCCTACAGCTATATCGGACATTATCACCATTCTAAAGAGCAAAAAGAGCGTTGGTGCTATCGCAATCGGCGACGGCTCACTTGAGGCCTGCATTCCCATCATTGGTGCGTCGAAAGGGAGGAAGTTCATAGCTCAAGCTAGCGTTCCACAGGCGAAGAACTTGCCGCCTAAAGGATTCGAGCTGGTACGGTTTATTGCAACTTTCCTCTGGTTTAACGTCTCGACATCTATTAGGTGCAAGCTTAGTGGTGTTACTGCGAAATTCATCAACGGAACCGACCTTGTAGGCAACGAAGTAGGGGCTGTTATCTATGAGCACTTCTTACCAGAAGTATTGGCTTCGGGAAACTATGTCGCGGCACCAAAACCGCAAGTGATCGGACATGGACTGGAACACGTACAGAAAGGGCTTGACATGGTGAAGAAGGGTGTGTCAAACTCGAAACTTGTTGTAATACTCTGATCGGTTGGATTTTTTTACAAGAAAACAACGAATACCTTGATCAACACTTTTTCATCACGCATCTACGCTTATTGTTAAGCTGAGATGATTGCACTCCAGTTCCAGATATATGTGGATCAAAGTAGTATTTACACTGATACTGACCAAAATGGTCTTGGGCTGTGTTCATTATCTCGCTTCCATGGGTTGCACGTCCACAAGGAATAGGTCTGTGCAGTAGCCCTTGCACCACCAAACAATCCATCTCTCTTCGTGTCTTGTAGTCTCTTCTCCACTCTTAGTAGCTCCAGCTGTGTCTCATGAAACCTCTGATTTTTCTCTTAATACTTCTTTCGTTCTTTGTATTTGATCTTTGCTTCGTCCACTTCTTCACTTGTTTTACATAAACCCCACATAGGCCGCTCGACCTCGTGCGCCGACTCTCATGGCCTCGAGGTCATGTACGGCAACATCGGTCAACCTTGCATATACTTTGGTATTTGCGATGATCAGACATGTACTTTTGACATTGAAATGCATGTAAGTTGCTCTCGCAAATTTAACCGAATGAATTGGAGCAAGACTCACCAAGACGATTGCAGCTAGGTGATAGCGCAGATGCATACGCATCAATTCAAGTTATGTTTTTTTAATCATACACCAGATAGAGAGGAAACGTCACTGTGCAGTATCGAACACGCAGTGACACGTCACCCATTCGACATATGCGCCTGATTGGAACAACACAAAGATCTATAATCAAATGCTCGAAATCCTTCCAGTGCCAAAGCCTTGGCATCTTCTTAGCAAAAAAGCAAGCCAAACTCAAATGATATAGTGTATGAACTGCATTGAACAGTTATTGGATTAGAAATTCTGAATGGAATTATGCCACCATGCTTTAGTTATGTAGAATGTCGTGGAGATTTACATATGGTGCGAATGAGGAAGAAGATCAGCACGCGATTCTCTAGGACGTTGGTCGGTTTTTAAAGCAAACTTCATCAGCAGGTGCCGCAGTTGTGCCACGTTTATGTATGTGTTAGATAACCACAGATGAGAAACGATTACGCCCATTGCATAAGTTCGGTCATCGATTTGTATCGCGACCGTAATACCTGAGGCTCCCAAGAATTGAATAGGCTGAATACGCAGGACGTACAAGAGCCTCGCTACTGAGAGCTGCGCCTCAGCCTTGTCACCTTCAAAAATCTCGTTGAACAGTATTCCAACATAACCAACCTTCCACGCAAGCCTTATAAGTCTGTCGGGATTTTAGATAATCGAACGACAAATTTTAGAAGGTCGTTTTCCGTCGCAATGGGTGGTATCGAAGTATATGGATCGTGTTCGTTATCTAGGGCGCTCGGACACCGCTAAAGCCTGACGTAAGATAGGTAAAGAGATGAGAAGCTCAAGTTGGCACATAGAACTTGGTGATTACGCTTCTAGAGGAAAATCTGAGGATTTTCGCATCATGTGAGTGTAGGAGAAGACAAAATATAATAGATTATTGACGGCATCTAGTTTTGGATGGACAGGTGGAAATACCGGGCTTAAGGAAGCTACAAAAGATAAGCAAATTGGCTTCTTGTTTCCCCCCGACTTTCTGGATTCGATCGGTGAGGATCTGAACGGTGGTTTTGGTCGGTGCTGTCGACGCTTGACTGAAGCTTCTGAGAGTTGGTATACCTTCAAGATCAAGCAGGTTTCTATGAATAATGCAACTCGCCAACTACAATATAGCTGGCAGCAAATCGCATGTTTCACCAGTCAAGGCAGAGATGGGCGTATTTGCATCGTATGTCTTGATTGCCCTCTAAAAATACGATCATCACTGCTAGAGATTTGGAAGGCTTCCGGCGATAACACCATTGAGAGTTGGAACATTGCGTTTCTCAGGATCATAAAGGACTTATACAACGTTTCAGTTTGGAGCCTACGGGATTGTGTAAGGAATAACGAGAAGGTATGTCACACCCTCAGGTACGGGTAATTTAGTACTAACACAAAAAGATGCGAGAGACGCCAGATTTTACACTACTTCATGAAATAGCTCGCCACCTCATTCATTCCAATGAAACACTAGACATCGCAGTTGATACAATCGAGTGCTTAAGAAATGGTTACAAAAGAGCAGCTGCAATCCCCAATGGCTTCGGAGACCCCCATCGGATCGAAGAATTCCAAGAGCAGACACGAAAAATTGAGAAGGATGTGAAATGCATTAAGCGACGTTCTGAGTCCTTGTTGGAGCGTCTTCAAAGCGAAATCAACCTAGTGTGTATGATTTTTCTCAGCCAAGTGAGCTTGCTAAATCCTAGTGCATAGGCATTCAATCTTGTCGTTCAGAAAGACAGCCGTATTATGAGGGAGCTTGGACAAGGGTCACGTCAGGACAATAACAATATGCGCTCTATCGCCGTCGTGGGCTTGGTGTACTTACCCGGCACTTTCGTATCTGGGCTGTTTGGGATGAATTTTTTCCAATTTCAAGAGCAGTCTGGTACACAGATCTGGGCCGTATCGGACCGATTTTGGCTCTACTGGGCCGTCACTGTACCGTTGACGTTGACTACTGTGGTAATCTGGGTCGTCGTATTCCACTGGAGCACCCTTAGGCGAGGTTCAAGATGGATAAGGGCGATTTGACGTGCCAAAGTTGCAGATCACATGAGCATATAAGTATCATTAGTCGGGCATATTGATTAATTTGTGTGTTTCCTTCGGCACAAATTGTTTACTTCCGAACGTCAATAGTATTTTACAGGCCATTCCGTCTACGAACTTCCTGGATGGAAGGTATCATTTTGCTGAAATGTGAATGAATAGTCGCCGTGCGTTTCATACTAACCTCAAGATCGTGGCAATCTTCAACACATTCTCCAGCGAGAAAAATCTGATAACCACCTACTCTCTCCTGGAAACAGTTTCCATTGGGGCCCTTGAAATATTCTGTGAAAGCACTAATGACCGCTTCTTTGCGAAGTCTCTTCTTACACGCTCCGGTGAAGGCCGACGGATCCATTTTGGGTCGTAGTGTCTGTAGGTCGGTTTCAATGCCCACTCTGACAGCTCCAGCGAAGTCGACTATCAACCTGCGAATAATGTGATGCGGAATGTACTCATACACTGGGTTGACATCCGATAATTCATGATGCCCCCAGAACCCTTTCCTTAGACGGTGCTCAGCACTTGGACACGGCGGGGAAGAGCCCAAGGTCATGACCCGGTGAATAATTCGCATGAGCTGCTCCGAGAACCAGTCTCTGCCCAAGAATGGTTCATAATCGAAAAAATACCTCGTCTGTTGGAAACGAACCTTGATCTCCAGCGTCTCGATTATTGACGATTTCATTGGGGGTATGGAAAGCCATGTCGCCCAGATACTCTCATCGTCGATGATGAGAAGATCCAGCACATACGGAACCTTCGTCTTCGACACGCAATCAAGCGTTTCAGCTCGCAGTTGGTGGCAGGTACCAAGTAGACCAAAAGCAGGTGACTTGAATGCGTTTGGAGAGCCCTCGAAGTAGACCAGGTTTCCGCTTCTTTTCCAGAGAGTGTCTTCGAACTGTATGCGTTGGGCTCCAGCCGCTGGGCTGTGGTTAGCTCCTGCCACCCACGGGGCCTCGCAACGAGACGACTGCACTACGTCATTAATGATGATATTCCGGATCTCGCGCGGTAGCCCGAGGAGCGATGGCATCTTGATGGGGTGTTTCGTGGGAGAAGAGTTGACTGTTGGGGGCGGCCCCACTTAAGCTAAAATTTACGAGGACGCTAAGCGAAAAACAACAACGCCTGCGGGCGTTTGTAAGTAGTAATCTCTCCACAAGGAGGAAATAGGAAATTCGATAGCCTACCAAAGAAGGGCTTTTTGGATTAACGGTTGAGGTGTCGGACTATCACGCAACCCCGTTGAAAGTATTCAAGATGTCAAGACTGCTCGGCATGGAGGTTTAGAAGGTCGCCTGGAGCATATTTACGTGTTTGTTTTTACTATGAAATCTGTAGCCAAGCAAAGATAGTCTAAAGGGTATCGCTTCACTCGCCTCATTCTGCTGACAATAATCTTCTGTCATTCATATGAGACAGCTTGACTATAAGAACCTACATCACACGCGTAAGCTACATGTAACTCACCTACAGCCTAAGAGTTTCAAGCCTACGGTACTATTACGTATGAATCCGGCAAATTGAATCAGACATTATCTGTACCAACTTATTCTCGCTTAGCTTCTGTGTCTGAAGAAATGCCGCAATGTGTGGATCTGATAAAATTTAGCGCCTTGAGCTCCGGTCTCTCATCACCTTTCGGGCCGTTTCCGGAAGTCGGCTTGGATTAATGCTATATCTGGTGAGGCGTAGTACAGGCATGGGAACATTCCCCTGATTTCATAGATGCACAGCGGCTCAAATGGCTGTGGCAATACATCAAATTCATGAGCCGTCCTGAGATGCGCTTAGTGAGATGAACTATGGTCTTGGAACGAAGCCTGACCCTAATCTCTGAACTATCTTTGTACAGCGCGGGCGGCCCTTCCTCGCTTGTGTACCCAATACAGTATATGATCCCGTTCGGCAAATTCTCGCCGGGCCTTAGAGTACAAATTCAATGGGCGATCCACAGCGATGACAATCTTATCTGATTCTCTTTTCCATCACGAGAGTGGAAGTTTATGTTTTCTGCTAGCCAATCATGGATACCCATTCTTCCTTGGAGTATGGTAAAAACGACTCCTCAATCAAGAAACAGCATCGTAAGTCTGGAAATGTCGCGGTTATTGAAAGCGGTGCATCGATCGGCGAACGGAGCGAAGAAGGTCGTAGCACCCTTATCCCGATGCGACTGAAACTTGTTTCTATCCTTCTAGTAACTGCCATTGGATTCGGATCACGTTGGAGTAGTGGCGTGACGGGCGCAATGAAAAGTACTTTGAAGAAGGTAAGCAGGCACGTAGTTTCAAAGGCTCCAGAAAATTTTTGACATTTAGTTAGCAATTACACATCAACAACGCACAGTACGCAGTTCTGGAAGCAAGCGAGGACTTTATGAAAACAGCTTTGATTTTAGTAAGCGGTCTTGTTACAGATAGAATAGGTGGCGCAAGTACGTCTAATCTCCTGACGCCTGAATGTGACTGACTATCTTGACTAGGCGCTATGCTCTGGGGTAACGCTATCTACAGCGTGGGTGCTGTCCTCATTGCTGCCGCTACGACTATCCGAAACTACAAATTCATGATTTTCGGTGTAGTCATCCAAGCCTTTGGCGATATTGCAACTCAGATCGCCCAGTATAAGGTCTTCAGTTCCTGGTTCGCGCCATCTGACGGCTTTGCATCAACATTGGGATTCGAGCTCGGTATCGGAAAGATTGGTGCCTTCGTAGGCAAAGCAACCGCTAACGTGATTGCAAAGAAGACCGGCGACTTCAGTTGGGTTTATTGGACTGCTGTTTTCATGAATTTATTCACGAACGTCGCCACATTCATATTTTGGCTATTCACGAGGTGGTGTCAGAAGAAATTCACTGGGTGTACTGATCCTGCCACTGGCGAAAAACTTACAGAAAGCAACAAGAAATTCGAGTTCGAAAAGATGCTCAGACTGCCCTGGCTTTTCTGGTGCATTGCCGCATTCTCTCTTTTTCAAACCAGTACTGCATTGGTCTTTAACCAGAATGCTACTGAACTAGCAGAGCAACGCTTCGACATTGACGCGGTCACGGCTGGTTGGTATTCGTCCATGGCCCAATATTTAGGCTTTTTCCTAGTTCCGCTTATTGGAGTGTTCATCGACTTTTGCGGGCAACGCATCACTCTTATGCTCATCTGTGGCTTAGGAATGCTGGTTTCCATGTGTCTTGCTGCATGGGGTCCGACGATTGGAGGCACTGCTGTGTCTTTCGGTATTTACGCATTTGCTTCTTCGTTTGGACCTACTGTCATCATTGATGGCATTCGGACGTCCATGTGGTACCAAGAAGTTTTCGGCTCAGCGTACTCAGTCAAAATTGCAATCAATAATAGCATGGCCATGATTATTCGCATCGTCACAGGGGTTATTCAAGATCGTGACAACAATTCTTATGACGGTGTAGTTGTTGTCTACGCTGTACTTGCTGCTGGATCTGTCATTGTGGCAATTGTAATGTTTCTTTACAGCTTCTGGAATGTCGACTTGGGAAGGCTGCAGTGGACGAAGAAACAAAGGCTGCGCAAAGGCGAGGTTATAAATGAGCGAAAAGAACAGTTCGAGGGACGAAAGGCTGGCAAGAGGAACAGGAAAATTAGCTTGATGCTGTTCATCATATTATTAATTTTAATTTTGGGAGCGTGGGTAGCATATTTTTGGGGGATCGCCACGGGCAACAATAACTAGGTGTAGGATGAGGAGCCTTGATCATGGGAAATCGAAGACAGTTCAACCTCGAAAAAAATAACGTCGGCATTCTACATTTTTTTTTCTTAAAACAGCAACATAGATCATATCTTGCCTCAAGCGATTGTATCTTCCTAACAGGGACACCCATGTTCTCGCATGTTGTAATAATGAACCCCTCTATAGATAATTAAATTCCACTCAAAAGACGAGGGCTGAAAGGAAAATACAGATAATGAACTAAAAGTAAGAGATACATCACGTAAACCGAGTAGCATTCAAGCTGTATACAAGAAATCCCCAACTGTGCACTATGATCAATGTACATTGACAAAGTTCGTTCAACATATTATGCGAAAGTTCCGATTCTGCGATTTTATTGTGTCATGCCCCTGATCTAATTTATGTAAATATAATACCGCCGTCAATTACAATCGTTTGGCCTGTCATGTAGTCTGAATCTTTGCTTGATAAGAAGCTGACTGTACTACTAACGTCTTCAGGCACACTTGTGCGACCGAGGGCAATGAGTTCCTCAGAATACTTCTTGATCGTTTCTCCCTTTTCTGCGCCTGTTTTTTTCCCAAGCTCTTCATCAATCAGATCCCACATAGCTGTACCGACAATCCCAGGAGCATAGGCATTTACCGTAATCTTATATTCTGCCATCTCCATGGCAAAGGCTTGTGTCAAGCCACGAACAGCCCATTTTGAAGCGCTATAATGTGAAAGGAGGGCAAAAGGCTTGAAAGCGACAATGGATGCTGCTCCAATTATCTTGCCACCATTGCCCTGTTCGATCATTTGCTTTGCTGCAGTGGAATAGCAATTATAAACGCCAAAGACTTGAATAGGTCAGTGGAGGGATTCCAAATATTTGAGCAGTGTTTACCGTTCACCTCAAACATTCGTCTGAGGTCTTGTTCTGTCAAATCGAGGAGAGCCTTCACTTGTGCGATGCCGGCATTTGCGACCATTGTGCTCAAAGGACCCAGCTCATTCACACTTGCTTCAACTAGCTTTTGGACCTCTTGGAGGTTGGAGACGTCAGCTATGAATGAAAAGGCATTTCTACCCATGCGCTGGATGTCTTTGACTACCGATTCGGCTTGCGAATGATTGGCTTGTATATCATTCACACAGACGTCATATCCATCCTGGGCAAGGCGGAGCGCAATTGCTTTCCCACTAAACATAAAATTAGGAAATTAGAAGGTTGCACCCGTTGACACTGAAAGCTTACATCCCACGTGCTGAACCTGTGACAATGGCAGTACGAGGGGCCGTGATATGTTTTGCATATTCCCTTCTCCAATTAAGTGCTGAGACTAAAACGCGGGGTCTGGTAGGGAGCTGCGCTGGAAACTGGCAAAGTGTTTGATAAGACAAGCGTGGAGGCATGATTGTGTTATTGCAAAAAAGAATACGGTAAGAGTAATCGGAGGTTAAGATGTTATATATGGCCTCCGCGAAACCTGTTCCATGAGACAAAGCAAACCTATCGGCAACATGGAGAATGAGCGAACCCCTCTTTCTACTAAAGATAGTGCGGAGTCCAATAATTCGCATCCTTCGAATCGGGAATAATCTTGACATTTCGTGTCGCTGGCTTAGTACCAGGGAATGATGGCGGGGAAGTGCACAGAAGAGGTTAGCTCGGTCTGTCCGAGTGCGCTCCGCGAAAACGCGTCGTACTTAACTTCCCCAAGTCGCTGGAGATGTATGCAAGCGCCACGCAAGAACTGAACGTCTTCGCGCACCATGTCACGCCAAAGTATCGCTCCCCAGCGCAATTTGTCGCTTACAGAGGAATTGGAGAGGCTAGAGCAATCTATTACGTTGACGCTCCAAGGTAAACAAAGTCTCCCTGCCCCACATGCACAGCTAACATTAGCAGAAATTGACCATAACTTCAGCCGAGCGCATCGGATTGTGACTACAAACATTCTGCCTATCGTCGAACAGTATGGCAAGCACTCAGAAGCTGTTTGGGAGGGATCGAAGGTACGAGGGTTCGGCCAGACGCCTTTTAGCCTAACTGACCCGTTCAGTTCTGGAAACAATTCTTCGAAGCCAGTGCTAATGTCTCGCTGTCCGGCTACGAAGCCCCAAACCTCGATGATACTACAGTCAATGAAGATACGCAGCAGTCGCAAATATATGAGGACGCAACAGTAGAAGAGGACACAGTAACGGGCGCATCGATCACCCCACCTCGACCGTCTTCCTCACATATAGATTCAGAGGATGCCTCCACACTCGACTCTCCATCTCTAGCGCATGCACACAGCACACCACGTGCGCCAAATACGGGCGGCAAAGAGCCTCAGTTCGCAGATTTCTCTTCGCCTTATGAGAATCTCAGGCGCGAGATGCATGGATCGCGCACGCCGAAGCTGGAACCTACTACTCCTGGTCGTGGACAGGCTTTACCAGATATGACAGGACAGTTCGACTCTTCCCCCTTCGTACCCCCTACGTCAGCGAAGAAGGTGCCCTTCGACCAGGGACCTCTCATGCACCATGTGCTCGACAAGACCTATCGTATCCAAGCAACTCCGTTGATAAGCCCTCGAAAGTACAAACCCACCGGCGCGTTCACTCCAGTTGCTGCACGGCGTGGCGCGCCTACTCCTCGCGAGAAGACTGGTGCATTACCGGACTGGGCACTCGATTCATCGCCTATATCTCCGGAAGCACCACAGCTTCGTGCAGATATATTTTCACCGATGAAGACACCACGTACACCTGGAGTGAGCGTGCAAACACCTGGCAAGGGCAAGCAACCTTTCAGCATCACTAAGACTGGCGGAGGCATATTCGATAGTGACAGTGACGACGATGAAGATGCGCTGGGATTCTCCCCGCCAAAGACTATCCAGTTTCATATACCACAAAGCAAGCTATTGCAAACACCTGGTGAGTGGGGGCAGTATTAATACGTATAATACGTGTTGGATGCTAATCTATTCCAGCTCACGAAGCTAGTAAGAGGATTGTTGAGGACCTGCTCATGACGGCTGGAGGGGATATAACAGACACAACTGGGGGTATGGACGAGGACAGTCCTAGTGTGGTGCGGCGACGGGTAGATCTCGACGATTCGTTCTGAGCGAGCAATGTGGTGTATGAAGCGCGATGATCCTCGTACACAAACAACTATAGGCTTCGCCTCACTCAACAGGCCTCTAAAAGAGCATGCAATCGCTCAAAATATCTATAGACGTGTGGAGGAGGTACTCCAATTTCATATTTCAAGAGTGCTGCCAGTCCCAGATTTGAGCATGCACGTGGCCATAAGTGTGGCTAAACCTAATATGGAGCTAGCGGTCGATCATCATGCGGCTCACACCTCCGTCATCCCCATACAATCTCAGACGCCCTTTTCTTACCCCAATTATACAGTTGCACCCGCTTTTGATTTCCATTTCATCGCCATGCCTCAGAATAGAAGACCTCCAAACTCTGGCTATGCCCGAATAGCACAAGCAGAAGATGATGATGATTCGCATGACGATACCGAAGATGAGCTACACGAGCGTACCCTTTCGAGTTCTTACGCCCCTATACAACCGAAACGAGATTCACGCATGCGCATGACACAGTCAGGCGAATCTTCGCCAAATCTACGGAGAAACGCGTCCGGACGCCGACAACGAAGTAACTCAGGAGTAGACATCAAGGCTATAAATGCACGGTTGGAGCGCTGGGCGGAGGAGATCGCGCAGAAGTTCAAGATCAAGAAGCAGAAAGAGGCCCCAGACGATGAGCCTCTCGAAATACACCATTCCGTGTTTCAAGCCCCGGATTGGGTGCGCCCAGCCACTGCAGAGACCCTCACATTCGACTTCGAGGGATCATCCGACCGCATGACGAACTTACAGTTTGACGATATCGTAGAGAGCGTTCGGCTAGCTATAGAGCAGGGCACACATCCAAAGCTGATATCTCAAGGAAGTTCGGGCAGTTATTTCGCGCGTAACTCCCAGGGCAAGGTGGTTGGTGTTTTCAAGCCGAAGGACGAGGAGCCTTACGCATCACGCAACCCGAAGTGGACAAAGTGGATACATCGTAATCTGTTCCCTTTCTTCTTTGGCCGGGCCTGCCTTATTCCTAACCTTAGCTACGTCTCCGAAGCCGCTGCGTACGTCCTCGATACACAATTGCGCACGAATCTCGTACCCCACACCGAAGTCGTCTCTCTCTCATCTAAATCATTCCATTACGATTTTTGGGACCGAAGAGCATACTATAGAAACAAGAAGCCGTTACCGGAGAAACCAGGTAGCTTTCAAGTGTTTCTGAAAGGCTTCAAGGATGCAAATTTATTCTTAAAAGAGCATCCTTGGCCAGACCAACACAATTCAAGTTTGAACAAATCGCGGAGGAAGAAGAAGAAGAGAAGATGGGCCGAGGAGTGCAGGCCGAGCGGTCCACAATCGGAGGATGAGGAAGAGGAGTCTCGCTCGGATACTCCAGAATTGCAGCAGCGAAGAGTGTTCTGGACAGATACCCTACAACAATCGTTCAGGGAACAATTGGAGAAATTGGTCATTTTGGATTATATAATGCGCAACACGGATAGAGGATTGGATAACTGGATGATCAAAATCGATCAAAAGTCTCAGGAGGCTAGTATTGTAGCTGAGCCTCCGAGAACCAACGGCCACCTAAACGGTGAAGTAGAGTCCGAGCCAAGCCACTATTCTCAACAGTCCATGCCTGATACCGACCCATATGGCCGCCGGGAGCCTATGAAGGCAACAAGTCGGTCAGCTACACCTATGCAGAACGGCCCAACGCCTGCAATCACCATCGGTGCTATTGACAACAGTCTATCGTGGCCATGGAAACACCCCGATGCTGTAAGTATAACATAATCAAACCGAAATCATCAGCTAATATTGAACAAAGTGGCGAAGCTATCCGTTTGGCTGGCTGTTCTTGCCCGTTTCTCTCATTGGCCAACCGTTCTCTGAAGCAACTCGACGCCATTTCCTCCCGTTGCTGACTTCTAAACAGTGGTGGGTGGAGACACAGCTGGCTTTGCGTAAATGCTTTATTCAAGACGATGACTTCAAAGAGCGAATGTACGCGAAACAGATTGCTGTCATGAAGGGACAGGCCTGGAATGTTGTCGAAACCCTGAAGACACCAGATCACGGGCCCTTAGAACTCACTCGGCGGGCGAGGGTCTGTGTTTGGGACGACCTCGTTGAGATCCCCATCGCGGTACCCCTTCGGGCCCCCTCGGCAGAAATGCGCCGAAAGACTCAGAATAGCCGACAGAGGGCTGTGGAACATGAAGAGATGGACATCACGGCTCTATCTACACCTCCCCAAAGGCCGCAATCTGATCTTTTGATGCTTAATTCTCCACCACTAGAACTAGCGAACGAAAATCGCTTCAATCTCACTCGCGAGTCCAACTCAGCGGACGTGCGACGGGCGCCGGAAGATACACAAATGCCGGAATCGCATTCAACCGTGCCGTCCGTGACATGGACGTCCCGCACCACGAATGGATCACCGTCCTCGCGAGCCAACGGAAGGCCTACCCATCGCTCACGGATGAGCTACGACGCACCTCTCCGTCGTGACCATGACCTGCGGAAACATCATCGCAGGCTTTCGCTTTCATCGAGACGCGTAGACGGGGATGATGATAATGATGACGAGGGAGATCTGGGTTACGCGGCTAACGAGGATATGGACGGCAACCGGAAGAGGGTTATCGTGGAACGGTTGGAGATGGTAAAGAGCAAGAACCCGGTGTTCACTTGGTGTTGACCTGTATACACCCATATATGACCTGTCTTATTAGCGCGACGCAAGATTTACATTGGAGGGGCGTGTTGTCTGCATGGACGGGCCGGTTTTGCATATGTGGCGTCTGCCTTGGGGCTGCTTAGCCTTGTAGTAATGTTTAGAAACCCCCACGTTCTTCCGGGGGTAATTCCACGGCATGCGGCGAGATGTTCGGGTGTGCAGGCATGTGGTGCTGCACCCCAAGGGGCATCCCAAGGCAGTACCCTTCCTGCACAAGCAGAGAGTCATTTGACCAAGTCATCTTGCCTTTGTTTTTTCCACGGCTCCATTGATGCCGCAGGGTTGAAGTGCCGAAAACGCAATCGTGGAGGGTCAGATGACCATGGTAAGAGGCTGCACAGACCACCACTAGCCACGGTGGCGCAAGGGAAATCGCTGACCTCGACATCTGCGTCAAAGGCAGCAACATCTCCATCGCCCGCATCCCGTCGCATTGCGGCTTGCTACACTTGTCACTCTTCCCCCGACGACTGGAATGTTGGTCGCTATCGCCCTGGGGCTGCCGCGTCGTCACCTCCGACGCCCGCCTTTACTTGCCCGGCCACCTGACTTGTACCTCTGGTAAATCGTCCAAACGACCTGGCGTCTCCTAGGCCACACCCGCTCTTGAATTCGTGCCTAGAAACTGGGGCCGAAGGGCTGTGCTGGAAGATTTGCTCGCTCCCTTTCTACCGCCTCTCTAACCATCGACTCGCTTCGTGCGCCGAGCTGTGACCCATTTTCGACCGGCTTCGTCTCTTGTGTGAATCCAATAATCTCACATTTTTCACATTGACGGGTTTGACAAAACTCGTTTACTCTTACTGTTTCTTCCCCCGCTCCATTTAATAGCCATGAACCCCGCCGCCTTGCTCAACCCTCAGGGCGCGCGTCGTCGAGGTAACTATAGCCTCTCCTCCTCTCTTTCCGTCTATCACGACATTCCCCAAGGGCTGCCAGAGTCGCTGCTAGGTGCCATGCAGTGGGCACCTACTTCTGACCCATCTACTGCCTCGCCCCCTGAAGAAGTGCCTTTTTGGCTAACACATGACGGCGAAACAGCAATGCGACAGCAAGAACCAGTGGGTCCGCAGCCGACCCCACAGCTGCAGTTTGATCCCCGTGCCCTGCTCAACCCAAGTTCCGTGTCAAAACGCCCTGCCACTGAGTCAGACCCGGAGCGAGGACGAGAGAACGGTCAACTATCGCTTGTTGAGCGATTACACAACATTCACGAGCGCACCGTCTCGCCTGCAAAGCGTGCTAAAATGGACGATGCACATACGAAGACACCACCACGATCCACTCTTGGGAGTGAAGGTGCTACCTTGGACCTCGCCGAACAGAACAACCAACGGTCAATTCCAACATCTGGTCCTGCAATTGACCTGACCAACAGTAAGAAGCGCACTGCCATCGGGTTCTCTCAGATACTAACCGCCATGCAGGTGATGAAGACGGCGATGACGGTGATGTTCAGGTCGTCAAAGATAACTCTGAGCAAGTAATTTGCATTGGTCTCATTCACCAAATCTATATCCAGACTCACAGAGTCCCATTTCCGGACCCCAGAAAATATCAAGGGAATAACGGCCAGCAGGGACGTATCAAGGTAACATTTCGTCGTATTGGCAGCGACCGAAACAATGCGGTCATACAGGCTGTCGATCCCACAGGGAAAGAATTTGGCCGAATTGACTCCAAAACCGCTAGAGTGCTTGCACCGCTCATGGATGCTGCCAAATCGACAAGTTTGATGTGGATGGCATGGACAGAGCCGAGGCGGAAACAGCCAAATGAAGGACCTCCCGGTTCTCCGATAAGTACCCTTATCGCACTGGTGTTCCAACTTTACTGCCCTCGGAAGTTCGCCCACAGCATTGGAACTCACCTCCAAAGGAACAAAGTAGATCTAAAGGACCCGAGATTCGAGCTTCAGAGGTACGATTACTACAACCCTCAGACACTCAATTCCTTCAGTAGCCAAGATACGGCACAGCCCACTTTTGAGCTGCCACAGTATGCTCCTACTGCCTCATATGTTTTGCGATCCGTGGATGAAATTCGCAGCGATGTCCAGAACATGTTCGATACTATATCTGGAGTGGAGAACCTGCCTATACGTGAACCTTCCTCAAGAATCAAAACTCCCCTTTACAAGCATCAAAAGCAAGCTCTGCACTTTTTATGGGATAAAGAGCAGGATTGGCAAGATGATGACATTAATAACCGAAAAGACATCCTGTGGCAAACCAAGTACCGCGACAACAATCGCAAGTACTATTTGCACGTAATCACAGGCGAGGAGGTTTCCACTAGGCCCGCAAGCTGTCGCGGAGGAATTTTGGCCGATGAGATGGGTTTGGGTAAAACCCTCAGCATTCTCTCTCTAGTATCAGATGATGCGTCCATGGCCGCCGGCCATGCATTTTCACAAAAGGCACCCCCACCAAAGCCTTCAAACACCCTTATCCAACCCACCGTACGATCTAGAGGCACCTTGTTGGTTTGTCCGTTGAGTACAATGTATAATTGGAAAGATCAGCTAGAGCGACACTTCCCGATCGATCGCGGACTGAAATGGATCAACTACCATGGCAAACATCGTGCCGCCCTCCTACCCAGACTCCTTGCCGATAATGATCTCGTCATTACGACGTATAATATGATTTCCGCCGACTATTGCGACAGGGCCATGCCACTGTCATACGTTCACTGGTTCAGAATTGTTCTCGACGAAGCGCATGCAATCCGGAACACCTCCACAAAACAGTCGTTGGCTGCATGTGCACTGGCGGCTGAGCGACGATGGGCAGTGACTGGAACACCAGTGCAAAATCGTCTAGATGTGAGTATAAACCAGTTACTATTACGAGCTATTGCTAACGAGAATACAAGGATCTTGGTGCTTTGTTCAAATTTCTGCGCCTACGTCCTTTCGAGACCGTTCAAGGATTCAATCACCACATCCTAATGCCTTTCAAAAATGCGGATCCGGAGGTTGTTCCTAAATTACAGCTTCTCGTTAGCTCTATCACGCTACGGCGTATCAAGGAGCGCGTCCTGGACGTGGAGTTACCGGCGCGCCAAGATCTTGTTGTGAAGCTACAATTCTCCAGAGACGAACAGAAGTTGCATGACTGGTTTGAGGCGGACTCGTCACGGAAGGTCAATGCTGTTACTTCCGGCGAGAAAATGGGTGGCAAATCCTATGCCCGTATCCTTACAGCCATCACAAATCTACGGCTCATATGCGCTCATGGTCGAGATCTTCTGAATGATGAAGCTCTGAAATTGACCGATGGTATGACATACGACAATCCCATGGAAATCGACGATGAGGACAGTATAGATGCAGCTACAATTGGGCGTAATCAAGCTTACGATATGCTCGAATTGCTCGATCAAACATCTGCAGATGAATGCCAGTACGGAGACTGCCGCGCCAATTTGGCGTCTTCTTTCGTTGACGAATATGAGGAAGAGGAAGGCGATGCCAAGAAAGATATCATGGGTTACATGACGCCATGTTACCAAGTGGTCTGCGCGAAGCATAGTCGCAGACTTGCTGAGGAGTTGAGGAGAAGGACAACACCCGATGGACTCGCCATATGCCCCTTCTGTGACTCGCGCATTAGGCCTGCGCCATTTGAGCTGAGGAAATCGGACTTTGCTAGATATCTAGAGGAGCGAGAGCGAATGAAGAAAGATCCTAAGCTATCTAAAAAGATCGGAGCATACATGGGCCCTCACACCAAGACTAAAGCCCTTTTGGATGACCTAGCTGAGCATCAAGCTTGGAGCACTGCACATGCAGCCGAGTCACCTATCAAAAGGTAAGTTGCCCGCGCAAGAGCACCAGTATCTAGGCCTTGTATACAGGCTAACCTAACTACAGCGTGGTGTTTTCCAGCTGGACGACTCATCTTGATCTCATCGAGATCGCGCTCAACAATCACGGTCACAAGTATGTTCGCCTCGACGGCCGTATGTCCCGTGAGGCACGGAATCGTTCGCTCGAGGCTTTTGATAAGGACGATTCTGTGACCATCATCTTAGTCTCTATCGGTGCAGGTGGCCTCGGTCTCAACCTCACGAAGGCCAACAAAGCTTATGTCATGGAACCTCAATTCAATCCGGCGGCCGAGGCGCAAGCTGTCGATCGCGTTCACCGCCTAGGTCAGACTCGGCCGGTCACCATAAAGCGTTATATAATGGAAAAAAGCTTCGAAGAGAAGATGCTAGAGCTCCAGCGCAAGAAGAAGGCGCTCGCAGACCTTACCATGGCCCGTGAGAAGAGCACAAAAGAGCAGGCTGCGAGAAAAAGACTAGAAGATCTCCGAAGCCTCTTCCGCTAAAGTCGGAAACTATGTCTTGCAATGAAGGGAGCTTTCTCTGTGGTAATGAACGATCTAACCTTTTGGTGCAGTATTTTCTCAATCCGGGAATATTTCTATTGCTTCAACCGAGGCGTACCAGGCGAATTAGGATAGACTTTTGGATATTCTTCCATGAAGGCCCGCTGCCTAATGAGGGACAATGTCCCGCCCAACGATTATGATTATACATACTTCTTTATTCAGAGATGCTTCTCTCTATGGGGTACTTTAGTAGATAGATCTTCAATTTCCAGTCAATACATAATGGTGTCCCTACACCTTCACCATGCTTTACCAGCTATGTGCCTTCTCTTAAATATGTCACCGGCTAGAGCGCATCTCAAAGTGACTGTTCACAATGGATGGGGGCATCTCCGCGGAGATGCTTGGCGAGGGCGTTAAGAGTGCTCGTATGGGATCGTCGCAGCCAACCCATGACAGCGTTTGCTGTGCGTAATGAATTACATGGGTGAATTACAGGGAATAAAGCGGGGAACCTGAGCTTAATATGACCTCTTTCTCTTCTCAGAGGCTGCGCTTCCATGACATTCTCTCTCACTATTTATACTTCAGAAGTTTGTGATGAAACACACGCACTGCTCCTTTAGCACTGCTTTAAGGCTAGGCCCGTGTCTTTCCCACAGAGAGCGAAGGAGGAATTCTGAGAAGAGGAGGAGGTAATGGGGAGCTGTGGAGAGATGAGGTGAGGGTCAGGCCATTCGAGCAACCCGAAGCCACCACAACAACACAGCTAAAGAAGAAAAACACAAGCTCCAATTCACAAACAGTACCCAAACCAGCTTCGCACCGTTCAAGCACACGCGCACACAACTGTACATACCATACCATTCGTACTCATGTAGCAGGACAGATCTGATCAGTCAGCGCCCAGTAGTTGCGGCAGTTACGGACGGATGGATGTGCCCGTTGCCGGCCGGGAAGCCGACCGAGGTTGCGCTTTCCCATCCTGCGCCTTCCAGCCCGGTTCTACTTGTCTGCACGACTCACCCTCGATGCGCGTTAGCTTTTCACACCACTAACTCAGGGCTGCGTCACGTTGGCTAAAAGGGCCGAGGGGGGCTGGCCAAGATGGCGCTGAGCGGATCCCTCCCGAGAGACATCACGAAGACCATGCGAGGCGCGGGATGAGCGCGTATCGGCTTTCTCAAAGTATGGTGTTTTTGTCTACCTGCTCGAGAAACAGGACATTCAAAATGTATCTGAACGCATTCTATTGCTCATATCCTAACAAACTTTTAGGATGCATGTGTCTCTTCCCCGAATATCAAATCTGAACTCGGCTTTGCGTGTTTCAACCCAGAACTACGACGTCTCAAGTCGTGTAGATGAAGTCGGGACGTTTGTCACCGAGATCACGAATTTCCTGCTCGGTCTTTCCTTCGATCAAGTAATCGCGTTTGCCCGTCTTACGAAGGTGATTCTCACGGCGCAGCATGAGGTGCATAGCAACGGTACCACCGAACAAGCAGGCGAACATATACGCGAGGACAATGCCGTGGCCGGTCATGTATCGTGGCTTGTCTGTTGCCATATAGATGTTGGACGAGACGACACCGTTCATGTTACCCCAACCGACGACTATGCCGACCATGACACCACGCTTGAGCGAGCCTTCTACATTGTTGGAGGCCCAAGAAAGAGTATTGGGGACTGTCGGGTAGATGCCTGCCGCACCAAGGAAAGTTCCGGCATACTGGACGTGCGGATTGCTGCTGCCAAGCAACATAGCGAAACCGACGCAACCCGTGAGCGAGACGGCCATGTTGCAGTAGCCACGCCATTTGGTACGGTCAGCTAGCCATCCAATGAAGACGGTCATAGTGGCTGCAACGGCGTAAGGTGGCACAGACATGAGCTGCAAATGTGTACCCTTGTAGCCCATGCCATCTTGCAGAATGGTCGGCAGAAACAGCGAGAATGAATACAAGGGGCATAAGCAACCCATGTACTGGACGGCATAGACCCAGGTCTTCCAGTCCTTCATCGCTTGAAACACGTACTTTCGGCTGATCTTCTCCTCCTCAGCGCGGGTCTGGTTGTCGGCCTGGAGACGACGCTGGGCGCGAAGCCTCTCGTCAGGAGTCAAGAATCGGGCCGTGTCCGGGAAATCGAAAACCATCCACCAGCAGAAGAGACCGACAAAGACGGTCATGAGACCTTCGAGGATGACTGCCAAGTGTTAGTCGCATCTCGGCGTTCGGGACTAGGAACTACTCACAGATCCATCGCCATCCCTCGTAGCCACCCACGCCATCCATTTGAATGATAGCAGCAGCGAGCAGACCACCAAAGGAGCCCGCTAAAGCAGCGGCAGAGAAAAACAACGCGGCACGGAAACCAAGCTCTTGGCGTTTGTACCAGCAGCTTTTCGGTGTTAGACAGTCATTAACAACTTTTTGATGTGGACTTACGAAAGGTAGTAGTTGACACCAGGGAACAGACCGGCTTCGGTGAGACCAAGGAACCAACGGCACGCAAGAAGACCGGCCTGGTTTTCAACAGTACCCATGAGGGTCATGATGATACCCCACGAGATAATAATGGTAGTGAAGAAGTACCGGGGCGAGTAACGTTTGAGAAGAATGTTGGTGATGGGTTCGGCACCGGCATATGAGATGAAAAAGATAGTCAAGGCATTGTTGTAGTCTCGTCCGTGCATGCCAATGCCTTTCTCGAGCTTCGCCGTCTTTGCATTACCGATGTTGGTTCGATCCAAGAAAGACAAGAGATACAAAAGTGAGAGCCAGGGGACTAGCCAGCGATCAATCTTCCACACCAGAGCTTTGTCCTAGGACATGTTAGAGCGGCGACAGGACCATGAAAGGGAGAAGTCGTACAAGTCTGGCACGCTCCTCGTCGCTTTTTCCCACATCAGGGTCAGGCAGATCGTCATACTCTGCGGGGGAGACTACGCCAGAGCTCTCGAGCTCACTGGCCTCGATGTTCTGCTTCTCAGTGGACATGGCGCCGGGGGATTGCAGGCGAAGGACAAAGGGTGCAGCAAGGGAGGGCACCTCGGGTATCTATACTGCACCAGCATCCACGTCCTCACGAATATGCCGGGATCAGCTAGCGGCAGGGACCCCGTGGGGACGGTTGGAGGGAACAAAGTGTGTTGGTCGCGTCGCTGCTTGGCTCGTCGAAGCGTGCGTCCGAGCGTGGCTTGATGGCGAACCGAAACGGGGAGCGAACTGTCAGCCAGACTCACCCCTGGTTGGTGCGGTGCGATGTTGCGACTGCGTCTTGACACTGCTGTCGCGCCGGTCGCTGCAGAATCGGGCACAAAAAGAAGTACAGCAGGCAAGTTCAGGCGACCACGAGAAGCCGTGGCAACGAGAAGGTTGTTGCGGACAAGTTTACGGCACGATTGCTTCAGTATCCCTCGAGAGCTTAACCCCCCTACCAGCCAAGGCAGCGACGATTCCGACCCACGACGCTGCGTGCAATGCGGTCGCGGTATCGGGCCAAGCACATCCTTCAGGCAGGTCAGATGTTCCAGAACAGACAAGTTGGCGTCGGGCTGGCAGCTGGGCGCTATGCTTTGGACCATCCGTAAACGCCACCCAAGACCTTGGCAAAACGCCCGCTGGACGTCGGGACGAGGCCGCAGTCAGATCGTGGCGTGTGCATGCATCTGGACCAAAGCATATTTGCCGGAAGGCCACTAGAGAAGCACGGCACGAAACGAAACGAAACGAAACGAAGGGATGAAAACGAAAGGCTGGGACAGAGCTGCGATGACGGTTGTGGTGTTGAGGTTTCTTGCGAGATGGGGGAACCCCACCCCAGACACGCGCGGGACCGCCCCCGCGTTTCTTCAGTCCACTCGCACGCTCGGCCCTCCCCAGCGGAAGTAAAGATTTAGAAAAAGCCGCCGCTTGCTGCACCGCCTAGCGACCGAGTTCGGGTAAATGGAAGTCGGAGCCGCTGCAATTCGCTCGCATCAGTGGCACGCGCTTACTACCCTCATGGGTGGGAAATTTGGCCACACCAGGCTGCTCATCTTGCCTGTGCCCGCACGCGCGCACGCAACACAGATCCTGGATCTTGGGCGTGCCAGCAGGCCGTCTACACGTGGAGTTGCTTGGTACTGTCACGGCATGCGTCAACCTTGCGATACCCAGAGTTGACCAGCGACGGCGGATAATGCCAACGGCATCTGCTGTAAGCTGCTCGACCCAGCCCACCCTCGATGGGACGACTCCGCAGGCTTCCATGTGTGGGCACTGGGCAGTCAGCTACTGATTACCCAGCCGAACGAAGGATCGGTGCAATTCATATTGACTGCCCTATCTGCAGCACAAGCAGGGTCTGGGTGTATACGTAGGGCAGACGAGCACGCAACAGCGCGGCAAAGCGCCCATGAACCAGGCATCCAGATCATCTCAACAATGTTCGCACTGCAGCTCATTTCGACTCCTGCCGCATTTGCTCATTTAGAGCAGATTGCAGGGCCATGCATACGCGCCTATATAACCCTTCCTACCGTTGCTGTGCGGCACAGCTTCGCTTCGATATGGTTTCCTCCGCTTACTGACTCCCTCAAATCTTGCGATACGACACCTTGTGAACACAGTCAGACGGCCATGCAGGAAGGCTGCTGATTAAGCCTTTGTTCTTCTCAGCCATCTGTTTGTCCTAATTCTCGCGCGAAGTTGCACTGATACCGAGCTGCGCATTCTGCACTGCGGCCAAGACGCAGCCTGGCCTGCGGATGGCGTACACGGTGCGCCCGAATACGAGTCTTGCAGCGAATCAAAGCGGGCCTTGTCACTCTGATCGACACGGCACTTGCCTGGACCCAACGATCCGCATCATTCCCCGCTTGGTGCAACGCTTTGTTTTGTACAGATGTCTGATCTATGAATAACTTGATTCAGATCCCTTGTACCGCTTCAGAAGCAACTGGCTGTTAGGATGTGAGACGATTACCAGCTGTAGCATACCACACTGGCGTGTGATAATTGGCCGTTCAGGCTTGGGTTGCTATTGAGCACATGCCCCATGGCCAGACCTCCGTCGCATATTGCACCGTGCATGCTTCAAATGAAGAGGGCTGGCGCCTTGCAGGATCTCGCAAGGAGTGACTAGACCCGATGCCATGTATGGCGCTTAATATGAGGCTGATGCAACTGCGCATCTAGTAAGTCTCAGCGGAGGCCGCTGGCTGGCGAAGCCCAACAGACGCACCTCAAAGCTTATTACAGACGTCGACTACATAATTTAGTACAGGTAGGGATTAGTGCACATATCAAGTGCGGCCAATACAGAGTCACAGGTTGAGTAGCAACTGAGAACAGCATGACACGCTTGATGCAATATCTTGACATTCATACATTATTCGTCCTTTTATCTTCATTTACATCGTGCATATTTTTATGCATCGTCAACAAGCTCACGAGCATACATCCAGCTTCGCTACGCTAGGGTCATGGTCGCTGATCTGCGCCGCCTTGTCCACCCACGTGTTGATGTGGATGTGCTCGTACTTGGCATGCTTCTGTACGGCATCCGAGACGAACATATGGTCCAGTTGCTGGGCATTCATATCAAAAAGGTAGGTGTAGCG
>Ga0247757_10000223_pt1 | contig 47355 bp, 56 predicted proteins | sample UWRJL126311R4_FD_180929 | JGI IMG/M metagenome (GOLD analysis project Ga0247757, IMG submission 180929) | Plant litter microbial communities from Arlington Agricultural Research Station in Wisconsin, United States - UWRJ-L126-311R-4 | ecosystem: Environmental > Terrestrial > Plant litter >... | reverse complement strand
TTTTTCCCTAGGAACGGTATGAAATGCGATGAGATGAGATGAGATGAGATGAGAGGTGCTTGCAGGATCTTGCTTCTTCTTTAGTGTTAGGTGATTTGAATCGTATCGCTGTTCACTTTTGCTCGCTTGCTACCGAGTGCTTTGAAGTGCTTTTTCTTTTTGTGTGCGTAGGCTGAATGGCGTGAAGAAGGGTGGGTGCAATGTGGATGGAGGTGGTGAGTATTTTACTACCCGATTTTCCAGTCGTGCGGGGGAGGGGGGGTAGAAGATCATGTGGGGGTGGGGTGGATGAGATGGAGAGTGAGCGAGGTTACGTGACTTACCGTGCTAGCCGTGCTAGGATTCTTTCCACCTCGTCGTCCTTTGCCCTTTTAGAATTTTAATTTTTTTTTTTCCCCCTCGTTTGCATAATGATGGGATGACAAAAAAAAATGGGGAAAATCGTCTCTCGGTTCCGAGAAGGGAATCCAGTCTTTGCTTTACCGTCGAGGGTGTAGGTAGAGCCCTATTCGAGGGCGAGGGCTGCGTCGTCTGGGAGAGATGGACGGGGGAAAGTTCTTTTCCCTACCTCTTTCTCCCACGCGCTGCTGCGCGATAGGTTGTCTGGACTTCCGTTGGATACGGGGTGTGGCGAGCTAGTTCGCGGGTTGCGGGTTCTCGTTGGTCCGTTGGACGGAATGCGCCCGTCTTTCTCGACGAAGACTTTGGAAGGAGTGGCGACGTCGGCTCCTGGCTCTGAGTCTTGAGGCGGAGGGGCGTTTGACAGACTTTGCTGGGTCGAGATGAAGGCGGTCCGCGGGCGTGAGAAGGGTGGCTGGGGGGAGACTTGGGGTTTTTGGATCTTTGTTTGGTGGTTATAGTACTATGGGATTGCTAAGAAGGCTGGGTAGGACTGAGATTGGATATATGCAGGACTTGGGTATGGATGTTTGAGGGGGCTTGAGGTCTAAACTCGTGTTCTTCGAAACGACACCGGAATAGTGCTTGAAGAGTATCATGGGTTTGAGATTGAACCTGCCTGAGAATGCGTAACGAGTATGGAAGGACACTCATGATGTTGATTTTTGCTTTGTCTAGGAGCGTAAAGGCAGGTTGTCGTACGCGTAAAGCGTCTGAATTGGAAGCATGGCTTTACTTCAGCATAGTTTTGGTTCTGGAATTTGAAAACAGAACACATTGATGTGATATTTGAGTACTTGGTTCTTCTTCTTACAGCTAGTCATCAGTGAGTCTATCCAAGATAATAATCGACAAAATCATAATCAACAAACCAAAAGCTACTATGGCCGCAAAGGAAAACCCGACCCAGCCAAAACTTATGGCAGTAGTGCCTATACTACTCTTTACGTTCCCATAATTGGTTGCCTCGGCCATGGCAGCCGCTCCTACGGCTCCTACATGTTGCCATAGACTGGCTATGAGCGACAGCATTACCGAGACTCCAGCGCAGGACAAGGCCATTTGCGAAACTGGACGAGATGGAAAGGGCTTGACGTCAACTTCTGACCCAGTTCTCTCATCTGTCAGAATGTTAGAATGTGAGGGAATGCAACGGATTAGAGTTTTCGCAGACCTCGCTCCGTATGCCATCCAGGAAACGTGCTCATCAAGAGGCAGCTGATAATAGAAAGCACCATAGCCATGAATAGGAGTCCAGAAAACACAACATCACCTTGGAATTTCGAAACTGTCCCTATAAGGTTCAAAGGATCACCTTCCATTCCGATTAGCTGCATAAGCTCTCTTGCACCTGACTTGCATATCCACTCCGCTGCCTGCCGGTGCGCACATAGACCAAAGTATCCTACACGGACCTCAAGCTGTGACGAAGCTTTCAAATCGCTTAGCGTTCTAGACAATGCTTGCGCTGTGGGATTCAGATCTGAGGGTGTTGAATTGGTATACGAAAGACCCAAAATGTATACATTTTTAGTAGATTCGCTTGAGCACCCTGCTAATAATATGGCTTGAAGACGTTAGGTGCCTAGCCAAAATACGAAAGTGGGAGATTAGGAAGTTCTCGTACACCATAAGACAACGGTCACGATCTGGAAAAATATCAAAACGTGATGATAGCCTAGGAATGGCAAACCTGAAAACGACGTTAGCACCGGAGACAGTCTGATCAATCAAGATAGCTGTACGTACCTCTCTGCACAGACACGGCAATTTTGGAAAAGACCATGTTGATAAGGCGTCAGAGAAAGAAGGGTCCAGTCGCCAAAATGTGATTGAGGGCGGAGATCACGCAGTCCCACCTTCCCCTTTCAGGCTGTGGGGCTAAGGTCACGTGTGGGCTTGATGACAGGAGCAGAAACCCCACATCAGAGAAAGAAGTGGCACTGTGCAATAGAGACGTACAAACCTTACAGAATACGATGAGCGATGTGAAGCCTCCGGAAGGAGAGGAAGAAGTGGGTTTTTCCAATGCACTTCTCGAAAAAATCGACATGACTGAATTTTATATAGAACAGGAACAATCAGGCAGTCGCGACTGATCCCAGTCAAGGCGCAGTCAGAACATCAGCAGATATAGATAGCATTCAGGAGCGAATATCTACATCAGACATCGAGTCTGATTCCCTTTATGCGTTTTCGAAGCGGTCACATAATGAAGCATCACTAGAATTAGATGAAGCATGTACCATTAGGCTGCCTACTTCAAACGCTTCCTTAGCAAGCTCGGTGAATACATCAAGAGAAGCCCAGGTAGCTCTCGGTAGCTCACTAGAGCAGTTGATGCTACAACCTGAGAATGTTCCTCTGCCAGATGAGGCCGCTTCAGAACCTACTACGCAACCGAAAGGGCATCCGAAACCCCAAAGAAAGAAACCCAAACAAACACCAGGGGCGGCACCACCCCCCTTGCGAGCGTATCGAGCCGATATTGACCTGCTGAACGAGCGCATCTCAAATTTGCCGAATGCATCATCAAAAAACGTCCGTCACAATTGGCCTATTCGCATCGTTTACTATGACTCTTTTAAGGATCACCCTACACCCGTACGAGCGGAGCCGTGGCAGGAAAGTGATGAGCCACCACCTTTTTCTGAATTTTACAATACTCTACGCAACATACGTTCAGGCTGCGTCCAGCGCTTGATTTTGATAGAAGATGTTTCACCCTCGCTCATCGATCTTTTGGGAGCAACATTCCAGGTGCCCCCTTATCTATTCGAGCATCATCTTGCTAATTCTGGCTTCGGAATGACACTTGACGATCAAGAGACTTCAATTAATTGGATCACAAAGGCCCTTACTCGAGAATACACCTCCATAACCTGGTATCGTCCCGCATTACCTCATTTTCGCTTAAGCCGCAAAGTGCACGATAGGCTCATCATGAACCAAAAACCAAAAGTCCCATGTTCAGACAAAAGCCATTCAGGACACGATATACGCATATACACTCTCTCAAATATATTAAGACGCACCCTTCAACTATGGCCAGAGCCAACCATAACTAGTGAAGTTTCTCAAGATGAATATCCAATTGGATGGGAAGAAAGAGCAACCATATGGAACACATTTGTAAAAGGCTGCAAAATTGGTATGAGATATCCATCTTCTTCATAACAGTTTCTCAAGTATTAACAAGGGAAGTTATTGTTCTCCTAGATCCCTTGCCTGTTGTCGGAGTGTCGGGAAAGAGAGTTGGATCCGCTCCACACCCAAGTGTGCCTCTTGTATCAGAGAATACGCTTGATTCGGAGCAGGTGAAGACAGACTCTAAGGCGGCTCAGATTACTAATTGGATACCCTCACCACGTGAGCTATCTATTTCCGAATCCATGAATCACTCCTTATCGTCACTATCCATTGCTCCTGATATGGTGAGATCAGGACAAAGAGTACAGCAGAGCTCTATGATGTCACAGAGCATAGACAGTAGCCAAGGGGAACAAAGACAAGATCAACCGGCTCTAGTCGAACCACACACTGTCACTGACGCATCATCATCGTCCATCCACTCTATCGTCAGGCTTAGTCCCAATGATCAGCCATATACTACTGGAGCCGATGCCAATCTCTCAGATGAAGCATTTGTAACTCTACGAAAACGGGCGACGGCGAACAATATGGGAAATGATTCTAGTAAGAAGCCGAAAGACAATCAACCACGCTTCCCACGCGGTACCGAAAAAGTCCGTGCATGGACGCGACCTGTTCAAACTACAGCCGAGCCTACTCTACCAGAGACACATGAACCATTCGTAATATATCGACCCATCAGAACTAGAGCGTCATCAATGGGTCCACCGGGTGACGCAGGAACTGCCCTGAGAATGTTAGAATACGTCATTAATCTTCAACTTCCTAGGTCGACGCTGGATGAGTTCGAATACTTTGTGAGTTTCCCTTCAAAAGGGAAGGAAAAACTGTGGGATCCACTGCAGGCACTTCTGCTCACGATTCATGACGATACACTCGGATTAGTAGATGTTCTTCGTGTATCGCTGAGCAGAATACGCGAAGGCATGCTAGATGAAGACTTGATGCAAAGACGCGTCACTTTTTGGAGAGGTCTCCTACACCGTCTGAATTTCAGCCTCGCAGATCTTGACCAATGCTTAGAGGAATTTGTACAATTTGTTTACAACTCTGACCGGGACACCTTTTCGTCACATACACGTGCCGATATTCCCTCGGAGATGTGGGCAAAGACAACGCGACACAGACTGCAGAACGCTATAGATCTCATCGACAAAACATCCGACTCGCTACGCGCAGAGATGCAAATTGTAGATAGCCGACGCAGCATAGCGGAAGCCGAGAGTGTAGCCAAGCTCACTGAACTTGCATTTGTATTCATTCCTCTCTCATTCGTAGCGAGTCTTTTTAGCATGCAAGTCAAGGAGCTTGGTGGTGGAGTACCCTTGTACGCTTTCATCATAGGAGCCATCATAGCTGTCATGACAGCGTATACAGTGCGACTCAGTATCCGGAGCACTCGCCTAGTCCGCTTCAGGGACAAGGCCCTTGATCAAATCCGTGAAAATGCGAACTTGCATTCAAAAGATCCCATTCCCACCCATACATTCTTTGCTTGGGTTGGAGTAAAGCTTTTCCATCTAGTATTCGGTCCGAAAGGCCTATTCTCTTTTACTCTCACGCTGGCCGCTATTGCGGCAATCCTCAGTCCTATCATCATACTCTGGCTGCGTGATATCGATAAAGGATTCACCGCAATGATGACCGTGTTAATGCTGCTCCTAGATTTTTTGCTTATATATCCTATCGCTATAAGCATGAAAGATGGCTCCCATATATTGGCCCTCTTCGACTTTAAAGCTTTCATGAACGAGATTAAGCGGAATATAGAATTGAAGCGCAGAGTAAAGGAAAAAGAGAGACGCAAGAAAAAGCAAGAAGCAGGACAGGACGTGGAGTCACAAGGGGTTGGTTACAGTGGTGAAAGTCGAAGTAGTGCCGATGTGAGCGGTAACGAAGCAAATCGCCATGAAGACAATCTTCGGAAACGATGGACTCAATTCAACGAAAGACGGTTGAGCAGCATCGCCGGATAGAGTGCAATCAAGGGAGATAGCAACACCTATTACTCTGCAGCAAAGGACTTTACTTTGGACTATAATAGGTCTACTTATAGCCTTAATATCCTTAGATATCTTTTAAATCTTAAAGACAAGTTCACTTTACTTAGCAGGACCTAGGGTTTAAAGACTCTTATTACTTATACCTGTTTTTAATGTGCAGAGCAAGGGATTTCTCAATCGAGTATGGATACTTTCACTGCCACGATATTTTAGTCCGTGAAGGAAACTTAGGGACAGTGAAGAACGAACAGGGGTTTATTACTTGAAAGGTGGAAGAAGAGCCCCGCCATGTACCCTGGCTTCACCCGCAGTACGAGCAGCTAGACAGCGAGGTCTCCTCCCGCCAGCGCCCCACCAGTATCGCACGCGTGGCGATGTACATGTGCAGGAACCACGAGGAGTAAATATAGCGGCTCAGGTTGGCATTAGCACGTCCGCGAGCGAGCGCGGTCCGAGTCTGCACACCTCCTCCGCGTAGGCGGGCAAGGCTTCGTAGCCGTTCCACCACTGGTCACAGTGGGCGAGGTGTGCATTTATCACTGCTTGATCAAAGTTTGTAATACTATTTCTGGGCGGTAATCAAAAAGGATTGGCCTAGCAGTTACGAGATTTTGTTCTATTAAGATAAACTAATTGCTGAGTATAAGAAGTCCAACGGAATTGCCCTACGATACTTAAACTCTCAGAATATCAGCGACGAGTACAGAAAAATCCGACCGGGGAGAGGGGAGTTAGTGGTGGTTTTTGCTCCCTTCGATACTTTTCTTCTCCTTCAAACAGCATCTTTAGTTTCTGCAAATTCACTCTGCACTGTCACGTCCTTGGTTTTTTCTGACTCAGCCATCGCAATCCGCTCATCAGCTTCAATGAATTGCTCTGGTCTTTGCAATTGGACGGCCAATTTATTCCGATGAACGAGAATTCCAGGTTTGGTTTCGAAGAAGCGGTCGATATCCTCAAGAGTGCTGTAGAGAGTTAATAAGATGCGGCTGCTACTTGTAGGTAGTGAAGGAACTCACCGGTTTGCCGTCTCCGGATAGAAGAAGTACGTGATCGGGATGAACGAGAAACAGATCACTGCCCAGATGATCCAAAATTTCCACCCAATGTTCTGGATGCCGGGAAGGGTAACCTGCACAACTGCGTAGTTCATGATCCAGTTAGTACTCATTGCTAGTGAAGCACCCTTGGTTCTCATCTCCAATGCATTGATCCTACTCCTGTCAGTTTCAAAGATTGCTCTGCGGGGCGATTAGACCTACTCAGTCGGGTACAACCAAGGCACGCCCAGGACGCCCATTCCAAAGCTCGCGAAGAACACAAAAAAGAAAGACACAGCCACAATACCAAGCCTGTACTCGTTTCCACCATGCGCAGAAAGTCCGAGTGAAATTGCGATGACGATCCAGCATGTCGAGCATGCAGCTGCAGATACCATCATGACCTGCAATTCCATCAGTTTCTAGCCGATGTGGAAAGTAAGTAAACCTACTTTGCGTCGTCCGTATCTCTCAATAACGAAATAGGCCAGACAGGAAAACACAAGATAGTCAACAGATCCCGCAGCTGCCAGGATTCTGCTCAACAGTTCCGAGATCCCAAGCGCATTAATGAATATATAGCTCATGTAATATGAGGTGACGTTGATTCCGCTGATTTGATTCATTGCCTGCATGTAGGCTCCAAGAACCATGCGTCTCAGCACGCCACTTGGGCCTTTTCCAGACAGTAACTGCCACCAGGAGTATGTGTTCACGTGCTCTCGATCGAGAATGTCCTTGATGATATTGTACTGTGTACGCACGGACGCAGATTCTTCGGTGGCTCCATGACCTTCTAATGCAGCGATGACCTCGAGTGCTTCGGCGTGCTTGCCTTTTCGAATAAGGAGACGAGGCGAGTCGGGAAGAAATGGGCACATGGCATAGATACAAAAAGTGAAAAAGAGTTGGAAGGCCAGGGGGAAGCGCCAGGCTACATCACGTGGAGCGAAGGAGAATGCTAATGTGAGCCAGTTGCTGATGGAGAAGCCAGTGATGCAGTTTGCTGAATTTTCTGGTTAGGATTCGATGTCTAAAGTCTGAATTCGGCACGTACCCATCTGGATAATGACCAGTTTCCCTCTGCTGCTCATCTTGCTGGTCTCTGCTTGCCATACGCCAGCCGTCGCTGTGTTCATTCCCGTCCCTAATCCGGCAACGATTCTCCCAACCATCATCTGCGCAACGCCATAGCTCGCCGCTTGGATGATGGCTCCAATGCCTATGATAGTTGATCCCAGGATAATCTGTCGCGGACGTCCTAGTATGTCGCCAGTCCAAATGGTAGACATTGCTCCAATGAAGCATCCAATATTATATATCGAAGTCATTACACCCTACAAAGAGTCAAACAGGCAGTTAAGTAAAGACTAGGCACGTACCTGCATATTGGCCGAGGGATGACCGAAGGTCTCTAAAAAGTCCTCACTAATAATAACATTTCCGAAGACGCCTTGGTCATATCCGTAGAAGCTACATGCATCAGAAGCAAGCCACCCCACTTCTTGATGCTCACTTACATTAAGACTGTACTTGCAGCAATACTAATCCAGATGGTTAGGCATTCGCCCGAACCTCCGAGATACTTACGGGCCATTACGAAGAGGAGTACACAGGAGGTGGAGAGGGGTGTTGTAAAGTTACAATAAGAATGATGAGCAGGCCCAGAACCGTGGGCCACAGGACCCAATCACACCAAGGCTCATCGGTTTCCATCTTCCAATCCCACCCATTATATATCCCAGAAAAAAGGAAGCGTCACACCCTCGGCTATCCAATTCCTCGAACCCCATCCTCACTACTCACGGGACTACTGTACGATTCTTCTCGCATCCCCATGCCCCAGAAAGCCAGTCCAATCCCCGCCAGAACTACCTCTTAGAGACCCACATCGCGTTTTCCTATGATTCGCTTCAGAGTACAACTCGCTGTTCCTTCGGGAGAAGATCGCCAGTCGCTGAGGAGTTACGCAGGGCTGCGGCTGAGTGCCACTTGGCATTGCAGATGACGACGGCGGTCGTTGGAATATTGCCGGGAATTAGACCCGACGGCTTACCAGATGGGGCCAAGCGTTGATGGGAAAACTGGGGTGAGAAAGGGCAAGTTTGCCGACATGTGGGGTGAGCAGGAAGGTTACCCGGGTGTGGGGTGTCGGAGGAGCTCCTTCCGAGGTACGTCCTGTTGTCTGGAATGCCTTGAGGAGGGATCCAGCCGTCGGAAAGATGGAAGGAATGCATATCTGTGAGGTTAGGTTTCTACTGCTTTTTGCGGCATCGTGAAAAAGAAAGCAAGTTAAGTTCACTGAGCGTTCGACTCTCGCATCGTATATTTTATCACGCGAAGTATAGTATGCTAAAGGGAAACAACGGCAAGCAAAAGGGATACCAATTCGCAAACGCGGTCGAGAGTCGTTCATCTTCATGTAATCTGATTAAAAGCGAAGTCTCATCTAAGCTGAGTACTACGCAGAGTATCTAACGCTCAGTAGGTCTCTCTATATAGCATCAAACGAAGTATAGCGCTAGCTAAACAAGACCTAGTTATCAAAGACTACACCCGAGTCGATCCTCTACCTTAATAGGACCTCGGTTCTCAACAAGCTTTCCTTACACACCCTTCTTGCCTACCCCACTCTTACACGGTAGCGCCAGTAATCTGCACCGAATATGTCAACCCCCTATTAAGATCCGACGGTATGCTAAACGGGTCATATTGCACCAGCGCCGGCGTATTCGCAACTACCAGAGTCGTCTCTTCACCACTGACCAAAGTTACGCTCGCCTTCCCATTCACCACATCAACATATCTCACACCACTGCTGCCCTTCACCGCCAAAGTCGCGGTATACGATGTGCTACTCGCCGTAATGGTAACACTGATGCTCGAACTGGATGCCTTGAGGGGAATGATGTTGGCGCCCATGTAGCGCGGCGCACGTGCCGATTTGACAGTATACTTCCCATTCCCATTGTTATCGAGGTTGGCGTAGTTGATGGTACTTTTCTGCGACACAAATAGCGCCTGTGCTTTCGGATGCCCGATATCGACATATGCCATGTGAGCCCAGTACCTGCCCACTACTTTTTGGATCGTCACGCCAGACAGAAACCGAGAGAGCGTGTGCAGTGGCGTCTCATTGCTCCCAAGACTGTACTTCCTGATCATATCCAGCAACACAGTTTTGCCTAGTCCGGAATAGTTGTCGGGATTGTTTGTAATGTATGACAGGAAAGGCCACGCTTGGTAGTAGTTTCCCGAGTTCGCAGTACCGTCAACGAGCACTTGGAAGCTGTCGCCGATGACTTTCTTCACATCGATCATGGAGGGGTCATTGGACGAGAGGCCTTGTGTAGATTTGGCGGAGGTACACAAAGGAGTCGCAATCCACAAGTCGGCAATAAAATTCGCAATAGTCTCCCACCAAGCACCGGTCCTGCTCCTGCATCAGCTTTCGTCCAAGTGTAATAAATATACAGATGTACCTCGTTTGATCGATCCAGTTCTCCTCGCTGTAATGCATGGCATGCCCGAACTCATGTACCACCACGCCTGGGGTTGTTAAATACTTCGGTACAACTTTCAAAAACTCTAGCCCTCGATCCGCATCCGTCCATGTCTGGGCCTATAAGACATCTTAATACCGAACTCGAAAAAACCATAACCTTTACCGATACTCACCGCTGCACCTGGAATATCGCTTTCCTTCACGCCATAGATATTCATCTTGTACCACGGCCCCACCTCCTTCCCTATGCCTCCTGTCTTAGTTGAGAGACCGGGCGTGCGCCAACCCTGCTCTACAACAAAACATTGGTGCGCAGCTTCCATGATTTTGAGCGACGTGGAAGCATCGCTAGAGGAAATGCCGGTACCATATATGCGAAAGTGCGCCGATTCGACGAGAAAATTTGCCCCACCACCAACCGAGGGGTTGGATGTGTATGTCGCAGGAGCAGTTGCTTGACGTACCGTCGGAGGTGGACGAGCAAGAGACAGGAAAGTGAAATATGCAAAAATGAACGTGGCTTTGAGTATCATGGCTGGCAAACGACACGGGAAAGTGCTCCACGAAAGGATGTCGACATCTTAAATGGCAGTTTATACCGCTATACCGAGGGTGCATGTGCTGTGATAGAATAGTCGGCTGAAGACAGAGAACTAGGGATTATAGATGAAGTCGTGTCGTGATTGGATGGAAGGTCTTGCGCGGTAATTGAAGTGTTATCGCACCCCTCCTACACCCCAGCAGTAACTCAAACAAAGATGTTAAGGGGTTGGTGGAATTTCCAATCGTACAATATTGGTTAAATATACAAGTAGAGAAGAAACCGGACCCTGGGCTTGAACCGCAGCGAACGTGAGACAATGCTTATGTTCTTTCGAAGCCATGGAATGCACCAATGACAGGCCCTCCCAAGATATCATCCAATTCCGGTTTAACGCCTAACCGTTCGACGATAGATCGATAGGTCGGAGATACCAAAACGCCGCGCTTGACACAAATTCAGGTTGGGATGCTAGACGCTCCGGGTATTAACTATACTTGATTCAAAGCTTAGCCTTGACTTCGGGCTCAGGAGCGCTGGCCTCTTTATTAAGGGTAACGTTTCCAGTGGCAGGGCTGTCCCCAAAGAAGATAACCTCCACGGTCAAATCGTCCCTATCACGATTAGCATCCAACTGTATTGTTGCGGAAATGATGTATTTACCTGTACCGCCTAGAAAATGGGCTGGGGAGGGTAAGAAGAGCAGATAATTGGTCTTGATCCTTGCCACCAAGCGCATTTCGGACGAGATGGGTGGCGGCGTTCTTATCTTCCACTACGAAGCGCTCATTGAGAGATGTTGTAGTGCCCCACTGCTGCTGTCGGATTGGTGCGCGTTGACCGGCGCCGTCGGATGAACCTTTTTGCTCCACAGGTAAGGTTTTCTGGGAGCTGAACCAGCTCTTCAGCCAAGACTGGGTCTGCGCATTCTGACCATTTGGGCCACTCTGGGAATCCAGCCATTGGCCGACAAGTCCAACAACCTCTTCATTAGTCAGCATCTCCCACAACCCATCTGTGGCCATGACAACGAAGTCGCCTTTCTCAGGCTCGACCCGAGTGGTCGTAATGATGGGTTCTGCCGTCACATAAGGTGGTGTTTTGAGGAGCGGAGAAGGTGATCGAGCAAAATACGACTTCTTCAGCTCCTGGTTTGTCTGGAGGGACCACTTGTAGTAGGCATCGCCAAAGGCGCGAGAGGGTTCGAGACCGCCGAGAATCCGTCCGTTCTTGACTACGTTGGGTTCCCCAGGATGTTCTGCCCGCAGACGCTCTGCTTCGCTGATGGTACCGCCAGTCTGATCTTCCGAAAGTGGCGTAGCAGTCCATTTGCCATTCGCACCGCGCCGGCCCAGCACAGCTCGAGAGTCTCCAGTACATGCAACTCTAAGGAGCTTCGATCTGCTATCGTAGAATGAAAGCAGAGCGCAAGACCCAGACAAGGCAGGCGCTAGTAATTCGGCTGCAGCAACCTTTGACTGGGCCTTCTTGACCTTTTTGACCGATTCATACACAATTTCATTATCTAATCGCACGAAACCAGCCTTGATGGCCTTGTCGATGGCTTCTGGGGTAGGGAGGCGTGCGGCAGGGTCCTCAAGTGCGCTCTTGTAGGTCGTGTTCAGCTCGCGTGCCACAAACGAAATCAAAGTCTGGCGTAGTTTCGCCGACGTTACCCAGCCGCTTCACGCTGTTAGCATAAGCTTCTTCCAGATACATATGTGGACCTACCTGTGACCGTCGAAGACACCCCAGAACATCCAGTCGCTGGACGTTGCACCGTTCTCTGTGGCAGCGACGTTTTGTGGCACTTCAATTATCTTCTCAGCATGGTCATCTTCGATGGGATCATTGCTAGGGATTTGCACAACATCGTATCGTACTACACCCTGACCTCTTCCCACAAGCCATGACTCCTCTGTCTTCCTGAGCTTCGCGGTTGCCTGCTCGGGAGTGAGCATTTCCAGAACCTTTCTGCCGTAGTCGTCCGTCTCTTTGGAAAGCGGGGCGTCACCAGTTATAGTACCTGTGTACAGTGAACCCACTCTATCAACCACCAGTGCTCTTCGCGTTGTCTCGGCAGCAGCGTCTGTGCTGATGCTGCGGAGCTGTTCCCCAGCGGTGGCGACAGTAGCTGGCTGAGTGCCCTGGTAAAGGTAGAAAGCCCCGGAAGCAACAGCAGCAGCGGCCAGGGCACCTGAGAAGGTCCGTAGCTGCATTGACGAGGCTAGCAACGTCGTGGGACGGCGCGAGAAGTGTCGCTGGCCTAGGCCATTGCCGGGGACGAAACTAACAGCGCGGCTGCGAGTGACTTTTCGCAGACACGGGCGACGAGCAGGGGAACGCAGGATTTGGATGGCCGCCCGACGCATTTGTAGAGGTTCGCGGTGGAGGTTGAAGTGGATGGGAGTGGGCGAGGACTCGAAAGGTCTTGGGCTGGTTTGGTCTGGCGTCGGCCCGGGCGCTTGCACTATGTTGGCAGTGGCGCCTTCCCTCTTGCGGCGCCAATTTCTTAACAATGGCCACTTTTCACCTTACATCAGAGGCAGATTCACATCCATGATGGAAAACAGCGTCTTGGAACTCTTTTCACCCTCCTTCAGCCCCGTACAATTGTGCAGATTGGGACTCCGAAATTCCATTTAAGGATCTGCAACGGTAGATGTAGAGCACGGACCAGGACTAGGTTCAGGAGCCTCACGTCACCACCCCACGCACGCCACACCCATTTTGCAACATCACCATGTCTTCGCGCGCTTTACGTCGCGCTCAGCGCGAAATCGAGGAGAAGAGGCAGCTAGAGCTACTAGAAAGAGAAAATGTATCAGATTCAGAAGCGGAAGATGTCCCAGAACTAGCGCCTGTTTCAAAAACCAAAACGAGCATATTCGCTATGCTGGGCGACGATGACAACGATGAGGATGACGAAAATGAAGACGTAGAGCACACTGTGGATGCTGAGGGGGAACAGCAAGTTACACCTCTACCGAAGCCTTCCAAAAAGAGTAAAAAGAAAAAAAAGAAAGGTAAAGGCAAGGCAAAGGCTTCCGAGCAGACAGAGACAGCAAAGCCGTCCCAGGACCAGGCCGGGCTTGATGAAATTGATCGAGCGTTGCTTGCCCTAAACTTGGCCTCGAAGAACAAATCTGCCGCAAATGAAAGTGTGGCACCCACCATCGGCGAGGAGATGAAACAGCTCTTTTCGGTGCTGTCCATTGACACTCAATATCTTCAGGCGGCCAATGAGATGCGCAAACTATTTGGTCGTGCTGCAGTGCAAGCTAACGACGATGAACCGCGCGCCAGGAATCGCCGTGGTCAACAAGGAGGCCTTGCAGCAGCCGTTGCCGGCCGTAATAATCCTGGGGGTCGGAATCTTGCGTCTATGGCGCTTCGTCGAAATATCTTCATTCAAGGAAAGGAAGAATGGCCCCGCGCAACCTTGGGTGGTCTTGGTATGGAGGCTGTACGAGAGCGGATTGACGGAACAGTAGAGTTTCGCTTTGTCCACCACAGCTCCTACAAGGAACGTCAGCGCCAATTCGAGCTCGTCGTTGCTGGTATGGACCCCGAGCGGATGATTGCTCTTCTGCACCACAACCCCTACCATGTTTCAACTCTTCTCCAAGTTTCTGAGATTGCCAAGCATCAGCGTGATAACGCAACGGCCGGTGACTTGTTAGAGCGCGCTCTTTTCGCTTTCGGGCGCGCTGTACACTCAACCTTCCCATCTAACATGTCTCAAGGCCGAGCACGACTAGATTTCCGGTACTCAGAGAACCGAGAATTCTGGCTTGCCGGCTGGCGCTACATTGCAACGCTAGGAATTCGGGCAACATGGCGGACTGCCTTCGAATGGGCAAAGCTTCTTATCAGCCTGAGCCCCGAGGATGATCCCTACTGCATGCGGCTCCTTGTCGACCAACTGGCACTTCGTGGACGAGAGCCTCAAGCCCTCATAGATCTGGTGGAGACTGATCATCTCGAACGCGCCTGGAAGATCCCACCGAACCTAGCATATTCAGTAGCTCTAGCACACGATCGCTTGAAGGAGCCGGCAAAAGCACGTAAGTCCCTACGATTAGCTATCAAAGAGTATCCGTGGATAGCAGCTCGCCTCATTAAGGAGCTCGAAATTGCGCCGATACCAAAATTAATATGGGGCAAAGAGCCCAACAACGACCTTCAGGAGCTGCTCTGTCGAATGTATATAACTCGGGCTAAGGATCTTTGGAATACAACCGAAGGTACTTCACTGCTTGTCGAAGTCTGTTACTCCATCGAAGAGTCTCTTGGCGCAGGCGAAGAGCCATATTGGCTTGCAGACATCAATGAGATCGATCTGGCGCGCCATGTCGTTCTCCTGGACGATCCCTCGTTACTTACTTTATTGAGCCCTACTATAAAGTCAAAAGTCACGTCTACATACGACCCTTTGCCTCCCAGTGATAGCTTTGGACCACATCCTGATCAAACAAATGAAGCTCTCCAAAGACACCTCTTCCAGTCAGAAATAGCAGAGCTGAGGCAATACTTCGAACGCTTCGAACTGGATCCTATGCCTGAAAATCCAAATGCGAGCTTATTGGCAGCATTGGAAGCTGCGGGTTCATCAATGGAAGAGTTCTTGATCAATACACAAAGGTTGGAGGAGATTGCCAGGATACATGGTTCACGACATCATCCACAGGACGAGCCCCAGGATGAAGAAGATAGCGAAGATGATTTAATGGTCTAAGGGCTTCGAAAATAAGAATCAAAGCGCTTCAGGGCTCTTGGTGTGACTGGAATTGGAGTTAATGTGAAATCCTGAGTTTTCATTGCGTGAATGTTTCGTAAATTCCAAGGAAAAAGTGGACCAATTAAATAGAAACGCGTGGGCCGTGCCCCATTAGCTCCTTGTCCCTGCGCGAGCCAAGTGACGTCGGTATATCAACCCTGCTGGTCGGTCCTGCCTGTCTCGTCGCCGTCCGCACCGCCACTTCAACAGCTATCCGCAGCTTCAGCTCCTAAAGTTGCACGTGTCTCGATTTTCTCGTTGTCAGTGCTCCAGCATCAACTGCTCGTCTTATCTTGTTTTCTTCTACGCGACAGCCGGCAAGTATGAGTGGCATCCGCGCGCACCTAGCTGGTCGCCTGCGCAGCTCGTCCCTATCTGCCGTCCCGCCACGGCCGGAGTCGCAGGATTACTCCCCAGAACTCGCTCGGCACGCCGCCAGCATCTTGTTCCAATCCCCGTTACCCTCCCGAGAAAATAGACCTATTTATATACTCAATGCCGCTGCATTACCTGACTCACGCGAGGAGAACTTCGACTCCCTTTTGCCATACGTGCTGGCCCGGCTCCCAGAAGAAGACGAACTGCTAAGGGGTTTTGAATATGAGGTGGTTTTCTTTGCTGGCGACTCAGATGGCTCGGTCACAACTAAGAAGAATCGGCCTGGTTGGGGGTGGTTCCTACAAGCATACCATGTTTTGTCAAGGGCAATGAGGAAAAGGCTACAGAAACTGTACATCGTGCACGAAAAGGCGTGGGTTAGGATCCTCACAGAAGTTTTCTCCACGATTGTGAGTCCAAAGTTCAGAAGGAAGATCATTCACGGTACAGCCCCCCCTTTTTCTATACAAGTGCGTTATTGACCATGCGCAGCATCGACCCTGAGCAATCTCGCGTTGCACATCCCTATCGAAGACCTTCTTATTCCTCCCTCTACGTATCTGTATGATCGACGGGTGTCTAACGACATCTTTGCGCCCTATGCAAGTGGTCGTCGAGCATTTGGCGCTCGCCAGCCCTTGCCTAGGAGCAAACGTCAGCCGCGACTACCTCGAGTCTTACGAGAGACTACCGGCTTCCTTCTCATGGAGCAAAACATACAAGCCGAAGGACTCTTCCGTGTGCCTCCCCATTCTAAGCTACGGGATGTTCTTAAAGAGGCATACGACCGCGGTCAAAAATTCATAATCTGGAAGGATAATGGGGCAACATTACCGCTCCCTCCCTACCCCCATGCCGAACACCAGAACGAGATTCTCGCCGAGATCGACCCAAAGGATGCTTACTCGGTTTTTATGGCTGCTGCATTGATCAAGGCCTGGTATGCCGATCTCCGCCAACCTATCTTCCCACAATCGTCATATTTAGAGCTTAAACGCCTCTATGGAAATCCGGATGACTCTCCCGACCTCGATCGACTGAGGGAGCTTTTCTCTCCATCTTCCGAGTGGTCTTTCCTTCCCGTTGTATCTCGGGAAATAGTTGTAAAGCATCTGCTTCCTACGTTAAGCGCCGTCGCCGTCCGTGAGCAAACAAATAAAATGACGCCCGAAAATCTCGCCGTCTGTATTGCTCCAGCACTACTCCATGGGCCAGACCAACTTGAAGATGCAAAAATGTCGTCCATTGTGCGAAGAATTTTCACAGAGGCCATTGACCTATGGTCACAAGGACTCAGAGAAGCTTGTGGGGAAACAGAAGCGGCATTCAGGGAGTCTTTGAAACTTCCCCAAGATGATGCAGATTGGGAAGATCCCTTAGAGAAAGACAATCGTTCAGAGGAAAGGAAGTCATGGAACGAATATCAGTCTACAGGAATAATACTTCTCGATAATGAGGCGGCCTCTACCATAGAAAAGTCCAAGGAAAATGAAATGCCCCCCCTGCTTCCTCCCCGCGGTGGAGCCGCGACAGGGCGGGCACCTAGCGAAACACTGACAAAGCGCAAACCAGTCCCTCCCCTTCAAGTCCCACCACGGTATTCTACCATTGTCGCAGACAGCCCCGTAGATGCATCGCAGTCGCCTTTGTCATATGCTGCGACGACGGATGGATTTGCCCCTCGTCGAGAAGACCGAGGCTACGTTGCACCTATCCCAGAGGTAAAGAAATCTGGTACGATTTCCGGCGATTCTTATACTTCTTCAATCATACTTCCCAAGAGGAAAGCCCTGACAGCAGAGCAGATTGATAACGCTGAACACGCTGTCGCGCAGACAGATATACGGAAATCGCTAGAAGAGAAGATAGCAGAAGTCCAAGCTCCGAGAGCATTGGAGACCAAAGGCATGCCCTTACCAGGTCTGGTTGATTTGCCTATCCGGAATCTAGGAACGGGGGCTGCTCCGACCATCAAGCGCAAGGCAGTGTCAGGCACGTATCCAGCTGACCAAGCAGTGTCTCCAATAAGTCCAGCGTCGAGCGAGTCGCCTACTTTGCTCGCTCCTGCTCCTGTTTCTGGATTTCGCCGTCCAAGTTTGCCAGCATCAGCGACTCGTTCACCCACCATCAATTCACTTGCACGACCTGTATTCCCTACCAATCCCATAACCAATCGACCTCCGTCCAAGTCGACTTCCCTTCCAACGCCTTCCCCAAAGCCACGGACTCCCTCACCAGCTTTGCTACAGCGAATGCCCTCTTTTGAAACATCGAAAAAAGAGTGTCTTGCTCCTCCTAGCAACCACCGTAAGCTTAACCTCAAGAAGCAGTCAGTTGATGACCTGCGGCGACTGTATGAAGAGAGGGCGGGAACAGCGAGTGTATTAGTGGAGGCTGGACGCAGGAGATAATTACTACATTATATTTAACAGGATTTACAGCTTGGATATTCTCGATAATAGCAGAACAAGACTCTTTTCAGAGAAGATGTAGGGTTTGCACTGCGTAGTTAACGGCCTTACAGCGGGTGGCCCCTGCTGGCTGCGGCGAAAACGAGGACGGACGTCCGACGTCGGCCTGCCGATCAGCCCCCGCAGCTCAGCTCTTCGTGAATGCAACGCCGTTTCTCAAATAAATTTACAAACTAGTGCATGACTCTTCATCCTTACACCCACATATCCACAAACATGTCGACGTTTGGAACTCACTTCAAAGTAACAACGTACGTCATGGGCGAAAAGTCTGTAGCCGGCGCACACAATGACTAACAATTTGCACAGCTACGGCGAGTCGCACTGCTTGTCGGTAGGATGCATTGTCGACGGCTGCCCGCCGGGCATGGCTCTCACCGAGGCCGATATCCAGCCCCAGATGACGCGGAGACGGCCGGGGCAGAGCGCAATAACGACGCCGCGCAATGAGAAAGACAGGGTGGAGATACAGTCGGGCACAGAGTTTGGCATCACGCTGGGCACGCCCATTGGGATGCGCGTCATGAACGAGAACCAACGGAAGCAGGACTATGGCAACCAGACTATGGATATCTACCCACGGCCAAGCCATGCGGACTGGACGTATCTGGAGAAGTACGGCGTCAAGGCCAGCTCGGGCGGGGGCAGGAGCAGTGCGCGCGAGACGATTGGTACGTACCCCGCGTTTCGTAGTCTAGCGAAGGGGTGCTAATGATGTATAAAGGACGCGTGGCAGCTGGCGCAATTGCTGAAAAGTACCTGCGCGAAGCCTACGGCGTCGAAATTGTCGCCTTCACCGCTTCGATAGGCAGCGAATATCTTTTTCCACCCACGCCCGAACACCCTACCTGCGCCACCAACCCTGAATACCTCAAGCTTGTCGACTCCATAACGCGCGAGCAGGTCGACCAGTTCCTGCCTGTAAGGTGTCCTGATGATGCAGTCTCCAAGCGCATGGAGAAACTGGTGGCAGACTTCAAAGAGCGGGAGGATAGCATCGGTGGCACAGTGACATGTGTGATAAGGAATTGCCCTAGCGGGTTAGGTGAGCCGTGCTTCGACAAGCTGGAGGCAACGCTGGCGCACGCGATGCTCAGCATCCCCGCGACGAAGGGTTTCGAAATAGGTAGCGGGTTTGGAGGTTGCCAGATTCCAGGGTCCATCCATAACGATCCCTTCATCAAGGCGCCCGCCATCCCAGCTGGCACCACAGGCCACTCCTCAGTACAGCGCCCGCGTCTTACAACCAAGACGAACAACTCAGGTGGTGTCCAGGGTGGAATTTCCAATGGAGCGCCCATCTACTTCACAGTTGCCTTCAAGCCCCCGGCAACAATCGGCCAGGCCCAGACAACCGCGAACTACGACACCTCGGAGGGTGTGCTCGAAGCAAAGGGACGGCATGATCCGTGCGTCGTTCCCCGTGCGGTCCCCATTGTGGAAGCCATGGCGGCATTGGTAATCATGGATGCAGTACTAGGGCAGCAAGCGAGAGCAGCGGCTAGGAGTTTGCTTCCACCGCAGAAGGGAGTAGTGCCGGTCCCTAGTGCATCGAACGGACACCAGGCGTAGAAACGAACAATTATGAATCATATGAGTAGTTATCCCATCTGTAATGGATCTGACAGTCTCAGAGTTCGCTTCAGCCACTTGATTAGCCCATGCCATCTGTGATTGGTCTACAAAACAGAGAACGCCACCTGATCTGAATATATCCAGGTGGCACACCAAAGAAGTAGGTCGTTTCGAGAGCATATTCGGGTTTTAAGGACGAGCGTGCCTAAATCCGGTGTCATCTGGAGAAAACTAGGGGCTGGTCGAGATCTAGACACAGAAGACCAGGTGAATTTCTACTAGTCACAGCCTGATTTTTGCCAACATTTACCGTAGTATCTCGGCTCCGAACGAGACCGAACAACCGGAGGCTGGCCGGTAGCGGTGTGCAGGGTACAATGCAAATGGATGATCTAGATGGACTCGACGAACACCTGGGTGGATGACTGATCGGCGAGCACCCAGGAAGAGCCGTAGAGAGATACAAAGGTAGAGTACGTTGGAATGATGGGACCCTAGCGTCCATTCATACATTTGCATGCATTCATCATTCCAAAAGGCATGCCGTGTCGCACATCCACCCCTCGGCATCGCAGATCCACCATAGTTCGCTTCCTTGATCCAGAGCGAATCACCTAGCCGCCCTCACGCCTATTTTCGCAGATGGCAAAGGGGCAGCAGCTAAAACGTCACTAATACGTGAGTGTCATCAAGTGGCCAATGTTGCCATTCCTGTTCCTTTTTCTCCTAGATGAAATGAGATAGTGATACGAGGCCTCGCTCCCTCTCCGCGCAGCGATACAACATGGCCCGCGGTGCAGCGATCAAGGAGGAATCACAGGATGGGTCCGCGGCGGAACCAAAAGCCAGCAAACGGCGTTGCGTCCAGTCCGCCTGCGTTCCCTGCAGGAAACGCAAGAGCAAGGTGCGCTCCGCGGAGACATGGCCCGTCAGCTGATCGTGCTGCTGGAGGTAATATTGGATGTCCATGCTGACTTACTTGTACTGCAGTGCGACGGAGGCACTCCCGTGTGCGCAACCTGCACTGCCGTTTACAAAACGCCATGCCATTACGACGCCGAGAGCGAGAGTCGTCGCTCCAAGGCTGGCACCAAACGCGACAACTCGGTCGCCGTCCCGCCCTCAACTTCCACCCATGATAACAACAACGCCGAATTTCTCATCAACACCATCCGAAACCTGCCTGAGACAGAGGCTCACGATCTAATCCATCACATCCGCAAAGATGCTCGTCTTGACGTGGATGCACTCGCTGACAGCTGGCGCAAGGCTGTCACGCTGTCGTCTAACGCGCCCTTAGAGCCTCAGTCACTAGAGACGGAGCTCTCCATGCTGCTAGGAAAGCCTGCCATGACCCAGGCTGGCGAGAGCCGGTACTTTGGCCATACGAGTAGTATGTCTCTCGTCCCCGAGGACGAGAACTACACCGTATCTCGACAACGCCCGTCGAGCAACGGGCCTCGGCCGTCGACCTGGACGACTGTAACCCACGACTTTGCCTTCGTGGAGCGCCTACTGGACCTGTACTTCCGGTGGTCACATCCCTTCTATGTCATCTTCTCACGGGAGTGCTTCTACAAGGACTTCAGAAGCGGACGCGAGAAGTACTGCAGTCCACTTCTTGTGAATGCCATTCTAGCCTACGCGTGCCACTTCACCGATGAACCTGCCGGCAGGACTGACCCTGACAATTTTCGTACTGCAGGTGACCACTTCTTTGAGGAAGCCCGTCGGCTTCTCCACGAGAACGAGACGTCCTCGCTCACAACAGTGCAAGCCCTCTGTGTCATGGCCATGCGCGAACCGTCTGCCGGCAGAGACAGCTCTGGCTTCATGTATATGGGCCGTTGTATACGGATGGCCATCGAATTGGGCCTGCATCTGAATCACTCGGCCGCGCCTGCAATGCATCTCACCCCTTCCGAAATTGAGGTTCGCAAAGTCACCTTCTGGGGCTGCTTCACCGTCGATACCGTCTGGTCGATATGCATCGGTCGCATCTCACAACTGCCTCGAGCTGCCATCACGCTCGATAAGCCCATACTAGACGAGCCTCCCGCGGGTGTACATCCCGAAGCCTACCCAGGCGCCGCCCAAGTACCACCGGGCACTGTGACCACCCGCATGTTCCTCCAGGAATTCAGCTCTCTATCTGAGCTGATCAACGACAACAACTACATGTTTTACGCACCAAATCCCCGCATGACGGATATGAGGCTCATCAACTGTCATAACAGATACTTGGAATGGTACAAGAACATTCCACAGGCTTTGAGAATCGAGCGGGTACGAGAGCCTCAACCTCATATCCTAGTTCTACAGTATGTTAGCATCTTTTCTAATGGGTTTGGTCACTAACGCCAATAGTATGCTGTATCACACAGCCATCGCCCATCTCTTCCGCCCGATGCTGAAGATCGATCTCATCAACTTCAAGCTAAAACCTCGCGACGCGTGCATAGAGGCTGCGAATCGTGTCTCTGATCTCTTCCGTTTATACCGTCAACATTACCCTATGCGAGCTTGCCAACTGGTTCTTACGCATATACTTCTATCAAGTTGTATTGTGCACCTGTTGTTCTCGAAGGACCCCAAACACGCGTCGACTTCATACCGCAACCTCGTTGAGGGATTAATAGGCCTTGAAGACTTGAGCGTGTGTCACTGGTTTGGAGCACGAGCCTTTAAAATCATATACGAGACTGCACAAGCATGGGACCTACCCTTCCCAGATGAGCTGAAGGAAAGCAGGCTGGTTCCAACAAGTGCAACGAGCTTGAACCGTATACCTTCGTCCGTCAAAGTCTCGCAAGCTGCACCTTCTAGGGCGAGCACAGCGCCTTACGGAATGACCTACAGCCCTGTCCCACCGTCAGCTAATGCGAACAGAAAAGAAAGCCTCAGCATGTTTGCGCGCCCCGACCGCAAACCCGTCCATCTTCCTTCGCATTCGACTACTCCTGCACCACCAACCATCCCCCCCAGCGAACCGCTCCAACGAGGCTCACATTCTCGAATCGTCCCTTCGTACCCACAATCCACCTCCTCCGCGACGCGTCCCGTTGTAGCCTCCCAACAGCCCTCCACCACCGGTCCAGGCGAAACTCTCTTCTGGAACCCCCTCCCCAACATGGCCGGCATGGGCGTCCCCATTATGCCGCGCCAGCCATACGGTGTCAGGCCCATGGACCTCGACAACATGCTAGGCAACGTTGACGAGTGGGACCGGCTCTCCCGCGACGGTTTCAAGATGAGCGACGCATGGCCCCAGCAGGACCACCATGCGCAGGGCTACGGCGGCGCAGCAGGGCATCATCCTGAGAGCTATGCTACTACAGCAGCGACAGCCCAGGGAGGTGCAGAGCATAATGAGTACGTCACGCACCATGAGGCGACGCATTACCCGACTGGAGGTGCGATGGGGCATGGGAGCGTTCCACAGAGTGGAGGGCCGGGGTTCGATGCCGGTTGGTGGGGTGGCGAGAATAATATGGAGCGATGACGTAAGGATGCTGTCGGAGGTGACGCGCGACGAAAAAGACCATCATTGCTAACTTGAGAAGAGCATTGGGGCGATAGAAAGAGGGGGTTTTTTGCGTTTTCAGCGAGGCACAGCGAGGATCATTGCGTGGGTGTGGGGTTGTGGGGAGGGGTTTCTGAGCATTTACATACGAGAGCGAGCGGGATGAAGTGCACATTTGCATGCATGAGCGCTGTAGAAGTTTCAGTAAAAGAAAAAAAAAAAAAAAAAAAAAAGAGTAGTCTTTTTTTTCTCTTTTGCTTTTCTGTCTTGCAAGGATGGCTATCAAGTTTTTTTCTCCGCGTTATGGTTGGGGATGACAGGATACATGGTGGACATATTGCTTTTTGGGCTTTTTGAAAAAATACCTGGTTTTTTTAGTGTTTCGGGTTGCTCGAAGCACAACTACTTGGAAGAGGGAAGAAGAATTGGCTGTTATAATAGTAGCTTCCGGAATTTTGCTATATATATAAAGGATAGTGAGTATACGATGACTATCTAAATATTTGATCTTTATTTAGTTCGAGAATAACATATAAAGAAGCCGAGTATAACAGTTCCTCAATAAAAGCCTGATTTTGATACTAATGACTTCTCTACTAATGATAGGGTAGGCTTTAAAAGAGTGAAGGTAATTGGACGAAACTCGCTTCTAATCGCCGTATTAACTAGAGATGGGCTTGGCTAGGTTCTAGTCGAGTATTTTCTTTACCAACTATCTAATCCAGCGAATCTATCGTTACCAGCTAGCTATGCGATGTTACTCTATAAGGCTCCAGAATATACTATTAGTAAACGCCTTAAAAACTACCTACCCAAGGCCCTATAAGTAGCTGCCTTTAAACCGCTTATAAGTTCCCGCTTTCTACAGACCGATCGCGAGAGTAGAATCCTAAAGCGGGGAGGTCCTACCCATATTCGTCTTGAAAATGTGCCTGCGCTACTAGCTCTTTATAAAAATATAAAATTTATAAGCGCTGACTGCCTAGAGAGTTCCAACTTACACGCCTACCGGTGTATCTTTAGCGACTTTCGCTTCGCGTACTTCACGATCGACTAATTAACACCTAGGTTCGTTCGCTCTAGCGGCCGATCGTAGTCGGGTATCGTGCCGTATATCTTTAAGAGGACCGATATATAATCTCCTTAGGGGTCTTAAGCTCTACGGAGCTGTGTTAGTATAACTTTAACGCTAGGTAAAGCTGATTTCGTAGCTTAGTTTTGGATTAATAAAATCTGAGGAAGAAAGGCAGTAGATTAGGAATAGGTTCTATAAAATAAGGGAAAGGGTTATTAGTATAACTAGTAAATAGGTAAGGGCTATATAATCTAGACTACAGAGGTAGTGTATATCGGATACTATATCCACTTCAGCTTTCTAAGCGTTCTAAGTATAGTATTATTATGCCTTTTTAAGATTAAAGAGAATTTTTCAGAGGACTACTATCTATCCTTAAACACGTGTACGCTTAAATAGATATACCCTACTCTCTTCAAGATTTTTTTCATCGTCCCTCAAAGTTTTCATAACAGGGGAAGCACTATTAGCTTACGATTCTTTTCCTTATATATAGGATATAAATCTATATACGTATATAAATATGATGGGAAAATAGCTATACTGGGATCTGGCTTTGACCGCTCGTCCTCTATAAGGTTGTCATTGATAGTAGCCTTTAGTAATACAGCCAGCTTCTTATTAAGCTGCGAGGCTGGGAAACCGGTGACTCGGAAGACGGGGCCTTTCTCTTTAGTCGGCATACTGTATCGGATACGTATAGCTGAGTGAAATGACTGTTAGCGTCTCCAAATCGCGGATAGGCAACGGGCAGGGTAAGGGTCCAAAACTTTTTTGAAGGCTATATTATCCGGCACCTTGCAATACGTTGGTGTGTGTTATTTGAAATAAGTAAACTGGCAAGGCTGTAACTATTAGCGGGTGGCACATACTTAGTACTCGACGCATCTTGCGCCCAGCTGATTACTTGCGTATCTATTGTTTATATGTTGATGTGTGTAGAAGGTAAGCCTCTGGCAGGTGGGAAACCCGCATTTGAACGTCTTATGCCACGTCAACAAAGAGACAATTATGCATAATGAAACCACTGCTTGTCTTATTCGTGCGGCGCTGGGTGGAAAACTGTGCCGTATCGAGACGCTGTTGGCACTTTGCTAATCATATAATTCTATAAATTAAGAAACTCTTAGCGAATATATTAAGAGGCTCTGGCGTATCTCGCCACTCACCACTCACTACTCTCCGCTACCTCCGTATTTCCATTCTTCCTTTGCATCCTGGAATTCCTCGACTGCTTTCATCACTCTTACGCTTTTTGAAATGTTTTGAAGCTCATCTAGCACATCTTTAAAGCTTGTCTTGTCAACCACTTGATAAAAGCGGCATCTGAATGACTCGTTACTGCTGTTTATAGCTTCGTTCAGTTCAATAAGCAGTGTTATGATACCATCATTATGGCTTCCTTCTACCAATCGGCAAAATGCCTCCATCCACCTATTAACATATCTAAGGTGAGAATCACTTTCCAAGTCCAGCTGAAAAATGTATTGTAGACCATGATGGAGCTGATGCAGCGTAGGAGCTATTTCTTTGAACCAGTCGGGTTTCGGTAACGTCGGGGTCCTTTTTTGGTTCCTTGAGAAATCCATGTTTCTAGAAGCTCTGGGTTCTGGTTTACTTAGCATTTTAGAATGAAGTTTTCCGAAAGATTCGAACTCCTTCTCTCCGAAAGCTTGCCGCTTTTTATTTAGGAACATTATTGAAGCTGGCGGCTCAACTGAACTTTTCACAGCTTCCCGCGATAACTTCTTTCGATCCGGTAAGGTATTCCAATGGGGCATTACGGGGGCATTCATAGTAAAAACATTCACCGCAGGATTCATACCAGAAGCCAGCGGTGATTTTGATAATTGGGCTACTGAACCACGAAAATCGGGTTTTTGAAACACCAATTCACTCGTGACAGGCTCTGGTTGTTTTTGGGTCAATATCGTATGAATTTGTTCAATCATTTTTCCAAGAGAAGAGTCGACTTGAGGGTTTGAAAGGATTTGCTGCAGAAGCGAGTGCGTCTTCTCATGGCTAGTTTTACTGCTCGACTCTGCACTGCTGGTATTGGTCCTGAAATAGTATTAACAACGTGAATGAATATATGAAATACGACTCACCATGTTACAGCCATCAGAATAATACTGATGGCATCTGTGTGCGACCTCAGCTTCTCGCGATATTGCTGCAACGATTGCCGTTCTTGGTCCCAGCGTATCTTCCACCAACTGACTCGGAGTCTATCGTGCACACCTTTTTTTGCCGAGCCAGGTTCCTCGATCACTATTTCACGATATTTCTTTGTCATGTCGTCGAGCTCTTGGAGCGTCTTTCCGCATGAATTAAGTATATGGTCGAGCTTTTCTCTGAAAGGTGCCCCGCCATGTCGAAGGCGATCATCTGATCTCGCTAGAAGTTCATTGGCAACATCTTTGAGATGGTCGAGTGCACAGCGGAGACTGAAAAGAACGTCTTCAAGCTCTTTCAAATCGCGAGACGCTGCCTTTCTACCTGAGGTAACACTTGAATACAGATTATATGCCAGTTGACTAAGTAGAACGATGTCGCCTGCCTTTCTTAGCTTCTCTTCGATGTTTGTGGCAATAAAAATGGCATGCAATACCTATTGAGAACCCAAATGACATTTCAGTGATGAACTTGACAAATCGTTGGTTTTTACTATGGGTCTATCCGCACTTTCGATGAACCCGATAAAAATGGAGGTGAGCACCGTACTATACACCAAGGTCCAAGACTAAGAAGTAGGCAACCAACATATTGCGGCTAATTCTGCTGTGTCAGGCTGAGCCTTGATTTAGCGAATCACACGTGCTAAAGAAGCTCACCAATACAGCCACAATTCTGCACCGAATAGTCGGTAACGCACAAGGCTGAAATTAGGCAGACACCATCCACCTCAGCTCATGCTTACCATTTAAAGCTTTCACACTTATGAGATGACACAATCCCCAATGTCCTCATTTCTTAAGAATTAAAAGGAATATAGTATCTTGCCGGAAACAAGCCAGCAAAAAGACAGGCAAGGCTTTAGAACAGCACATTGTGCCATAATCGCATAGGATGGCCCAAATCAACCCTAACAGTCATCGCTTACTTTCTATAAAAGGGCTAAGAAAGCGAGATAACCGATCTAGTGGGTTTGTAAATAAAAAGCAACCGCTAGAGGTGTCTCTGGATAACATGGCTCCGTTTACGTCGCTTCGATCCCATTTAGAAGGTTCGCCGCTGTTCCCACAATAACAATAAAGTCACTAAAATCAACAGGTCAAGGATATTCGGTTCCCAACTCAATTAGATTCTCTGAAAAGGAATTTCGTTGGCACGACACTAAGACAGTTCCAAATACATTCGAGGTAGTGACAGTCGTCGATGATACCCAATCTTCGACCAAAAATCAGATCAGACTTAACGATACTTTCATATCACATTCAAACAAGCACCATGGAGAGCAGTTAGACTATAACATGAGACACAATTCAATCCAAGTAAAGAAAGATCTAGAGATAAGCTTCCAACGCACTATTCGTATGCCCGATGACAACAAACTGCATCAGCTTCCAGGTAGTCTAGGAGACATACGTATTTTCAATGTGGAAGAGTATAGGGATCGGCTTCCACAGCACATTCGTGATTGCGGGGGATTGTTTCTTCCCATGTGGCAACGGGAGGCTATGTGGATAAACTTCCAAAGCTCCTCATCCGTTTCCGGCATGCATTGGGCAATTCGAGTTTTTGCTGGAAAAATAAACGCGATATCCGGGTTTTCTATGGATTCCAAAAAACCGGGAAAAAGATCGGGAGAACCACAGCAAGACTATGTTGTTATACCGGGACAACGGTGGCTGGATGGAATATGTGTGGCTCCTGGTGTTGTGCGCCAGTTCGTTGCCATGCCCCGTAAGTCTCTCATTTGCTCTGTCATACTATTTTAATGAGTCTAGTTGGTTCTGGATATACTGTCGAGGGACAGAAAACTTCAGTGGAGAAGCACGGTGGGTTACAGCTAGAAGTTATCCCTCAACTAGAAAGGGGACTGCGCTCGTGGGCAAGAAATTTAGAGGAGCAAGTTGGACGCCCCTTTCAAGAGTACCTGACTCCCGCTCAAAATATGCTTCAATCTGGGGATGTCGTTCGTTCGTACGCGATGCCAATGCTCAAAACTTGTGCAATCAACATACAAGACCTCCCTTTGGAGGATCACTGCATCGTAAATAGCCACACAACACTTAAGGGAATTAGCTAACGAGATCGACAGGCAATATATCCAGAAGTATTGCCACGGATCCGATTAAAAAAAAATTCAGTACACTATAATATGGTTCAGGTAGGATCCCTTTTCTCAAGAGCAAAGCTAGACACAAAAGAAAAGTTAGGGCTACCACAAGGACAATGGGCTGGGTCTCAGAAGAAGGCAACAACAAGTGAGCATACAAACAATGTCGATAACATCATCATGGGTGACGAGATGAATGACCTTGAGACGATGGGGCTTGCAGCTGGCGGGAAGCTAGGTAAGTTACTTCATTGTGACAAATACGTTCTCGCAAGACATATTGAGCAATATCATAGTTCAGGATATCTACGCCGATACACAGCCTGCAAACATATGGAACCACGAAGCTGCTCGTATAATCTATGTACACATTCTCGACCCATTGAGCTGCGAAAAGGTCACTCATATCGTGCCTCCTCCACCTCCAATATCCGCTGGAACGTATGCGCAAACCGGCGGTCAATTCTACGTAGTTAAAGAAAAGATAGACGAGCGGCTTGAAGGCGGGGACTTTAGTAATATTAAGAGTATCAGCCAGATGGACAAGCATTTTGGAGTGGGCACCGAGCCTGAGTTTGACCCGACCAAGCCGAAAAAGTGTATGGAATGTGAGATTCGACTGTGTGACTGCATGTAAGTACCATTTTTGTCCACTGTAATCGTTTTTCTGATAGTCATTACTAGAATTCGATTCTGCGATCACCAGTTTTGTAATGTCTGTATCAAGAAGCTAGAGAAGGATGGGGTACAGGATCCCATCTTGGCAAGGAAGAACTGGAGGTGCCCGACCTGCAACGAGAGCGTTTCTCATGTCGCAGGCTTCTCAGCACCTATGAATCTACCCGGCGAAGAGCCAATTCGAATTCAGGTACCTGTTAATGTTCTGGAAATCACCGATGGGCGGGTTAGATTCGAGAGCATTCAAAAGACAAGGATATAACAAAGCGATGGGAGAAAAGCATCTGACAATCTCAGATATGTTTATGGCTTCACCTGAAATTAAAACCGTATGAGTTTCTACATAAACCGGTAAAATTGTACTGAGAACATCTTCTTTGAAGAGGGTGAGCCCCCTCTTACAAAGATGGAAAGCGTAAGCGGAGCCCTTGCCTGAAGGAGCCGAGACTTCTTCTTACCCCCTTAAGTACAGATGTTCCAGCTCCCTTGAGAAATGGAGCATGCTTCTCAGCCAATGTTTAGTCTGTTTGTAGTAGCATGATCCGAAAAAAAGCCTGTCTAATAACCTTCTTGTCATTTGCTTACCACCGTCTCGTTGCTGGCGCCGGAGTTTCGTACGTAGTCGACCACTTCGCTGTATATGTCGATGTCCCCACAATAGTGACAGTCTTCTTATCTGTGAAGCTTGCTGAAGTGACAATAGAGCTCTGTATCCATGTCGACCATGGGGTTGCAGTTGTTCCTCCAGTAACAGGTCCAACTGAAACAGCCGTCGTCTCCGGCCATGCGCCTGACCAGACCGTTGGCCCAGGAATTTGGTACGTCGTCGTGCAGGGAACAGTTTGCGTCTTCGTTTCGGTAGAGCAATAGACCTATTTAAGTCAGCAGAAAGTAAGCATATGTCTTTAGGTTCTTAATACATTGTGGACAACACCCGGGTCATCGTACGAGTACGCTCCTGGGAAAGAAACACCCTCGGGAAGCTCCACAGTGCCATCACCAACAACTTCAATCTGTACGCAATCGGGGTAGAACTGGGCGCCGCGGCGAGGGTTCTTGAGGTAGGAGACATCGCCTTCGTGCAATCCGATCATTTCCGCGCGGATAAGGTAGCTGCAGCATATCAGTCGATGTGAACTTGGACTCCAAAGCTAAATAACTCACTGTCCCGCCTTGAGGTCCTTTGGTACTCTGACGTTCATGTGGCCGTAATTCTTGTTGATGTCTGACGTGGTGCTCCACTTTCCTGGCTGTGGGAAAGGCAAGCTTTCGTACTTTCCTGAGTGCCAGAGCTTGACAAAAGAGTTTTCAGTCGGCGGATCAGGAGATATGTAGATCAGTGATGGTCCATGGTGTGAAGAAGCAATGGGTTCATCAGTGTCATTCTGCTCGGCTTAGCCCTCATTCAAATACCACCCCAGTTGACATAAAAACTTACTCGATAGTCATGATGCCAATCAAACGTCAGGTTATCTCCCGGGCTGACCTTGATGGTATCTGGGGCTTGAATGTCGCCCATGACATTGCATCGCAGGTCGATAGAGTTGAGGTCCTTGACGGGAGAGTTGGAATAGCCTCCTGCGTGCGGACCTCCGTTGTATGCTGGGGTTCGAACGCCCTTGAAGAGACCTTGATCTACACCATTGACAAAGACGCCCTAGGAATTTTTGAGCGGCAGTCCTGAGTGATGGCACAGCCTATACGTACCCAAATGAACGTATGTGCAATGGCACTGCCAGAGAGGAATGGAAGGACAAGCACTGATGCGGACAGCATCTTGATCAGAATAGAGGATGAACAGAGTGGGAATTCGTGAGAAGAACGACATATATAGGATTTATTCCCGTGATGCAAACTGTAGTGTATGCCTTCAGCCGAGCCGGCAGATCGACCATGTTGGTAATCTATCTGCGCAACACTATAACACGAATCGAGGAGCAATATATTGCCGCAGCACGGCGACCCAAGAACCATATACTACGCATCCGGAGATCGGAAAACCGGTACAAGTACCGATAGCTCTCACTTTGGGTGTTGATGGAATATACGTTATTGCGTTATAGGATTCCCATTGGCAGACGAAGAACATCGTGTGAGCTAGCAATATCCACCTGCCTTGTAGCGCATCGCGACATAAGATGGGTAATTAAAATCGCATTATGAATCTGCTTCAGTTGAGAGAAGAGATCGCGATTGCTGTTTGCGCAAGTTCGTCGAAAATGATCAGCTCAAGGGCATGAACCGTGCCCTAGCATTTCCGAGCGTAGCCTGCCATTGCGCAATATAATGCAATCAAAATTCCTAGCAAGCTATCATAGCGACATGAGAAGAGAGAGGCCTGAAGGCGGTGATAGAAGCGCTGTTAGGTAGTAGTTGATGTGCATCAGGAGAGCCAATCGTCTCATTGATGACGAACATGCACGTGACGTTTCCGCTTATCGATTATGCGGCACGACCGCGTTCGCGTTTCGCGACTCTCTTTCCAACCTCATCACACTACAGAACTTCCGCAACTTAACGTTCTTTGACATCCCAAAATCTTCCTCTAACGCGTTCGCATTCCCCCATCATGCTCGCTGCTAGTACCTTCTACCCACAACACATGTACATGCCATCACGGCCTTCGCCACTGTCCGAGTACACCTCGAATGCGGTTCCCCGCCCTTTCCAATTCGGTATGGTTTCGCCAGTGCAGAACGACAAAAAGACGCCCATACCTCAACGCACATACAAGCCCAATCCAGTATTGCAAACGCGTGACGCAGCTACAAAGCGGAGACGCGACATGTTCTTCCAGCGCGTACAAAGAGATCGGGATAACAAGAAGTGGGACGCGCGCGGCGAGCAGGTACTTTCATTATGGCTTTGAATATTACGCATCGATTAATAAAAAGCAGATTCAACGACTTGATTACATTTCCGAGATGAAACGGTGGGAAGCGAAGAAAGACCTAGAAGCTCCGCAAATCGAAGACGAGATGATTGAGGAGCTTGATGAGATCACATCATCCCCGCAGCAGGAGCTTGACGAAGCTGATTACATTCTCGCACAAGAGGAAAGCGAACTAAAGGAACTGATTGCCTCGATGGAGGAGGAGCAAGACAACATGTGCCAGCAATACGGCAGTGATGACGAGGATTATGACCAGCTTTTCGCGGAGTACACAACCATAGAGGCGCTACAGCAAGACCAGCTTGATCAGCATATGAATCCCGCTTCCGCCGACACCGATGCCATGGACATGAGTTAAAATGACCACAATTAAGACTTTTTTTTGACCGAATTCTGAATTGGGCGTCAACTACCGGAAACCTCTTGGGTCTGAACCACATGATTAGGTGGTGTATGTACATTTTCGGGTATCAATACGGGTAATTTGCCGTGTTGTTGGAGGTTATTGTGTAGGACAACCTTGGTCTATCTCTGATAGAGCTTCTTGGGCAGCGTTCATATTGCCGACTAGATCAGGCGGCGGCGTGCCAGCAGCTTGCATCTAGTCAATGTTAATACGATCACATTCTATGTTATGTTCAACCCAACATACCTTCTGCATCCTTTCGACAATGTACTCCCTGTCTTGTGCGTTGTCGTCTGAATATCCTTTTCGTTCGAATCTGTCTACGATCTCTTTAACCAAGACCTGCTGCTCCTCATACCTCTTCCAATCAGCAGCATCAACCTTGCCTTGGTTCTCCTTCATCCAAGGGGGAAACTTATCATGCAGCTCTTTCATTGGCTCATACAAAATCTCCTTATTTGTCAACTGCTCCATCATTCCCATTAGTATTTTACTGAAGTCCTCATCGTTGCCCTCGCCTCCAAAGTTGCCCGACTCCATTTCCTTGAGCATCTGCGCAAGCAGATCATCTTCAGATGAGGCTGCCGCTGCTGCCCCTGCGGCATCACCGGATTCGCGCATTCGCTCCATGGTCTTACGTATCGACTCTTGGAATGTCTGCTCACCCTTTGGCGCGGATCCCTCGGTGCTAGGCTTACTCGACGACTCGGCGCCCTGCGCATCTGTAAGTGGGTCTTCGCCGATCGCATCGCCCATCTCTTTCATAAGCTCATGAAATTCTTTTGGGAAACCCTCTTGCCCGAGCAGCTGCTCCATCTGCTTCTGGAGCTCCTTTTCAAATGCATCCTGGTCCTCGACTAGCGCTTCGGCAGGGTCGAGCGCGGGGGGAGAAGGCCTCCCAGGACCAGAAGTTGTTGGTACTGGTGCGGACGTCGGCTTTGTATCATTTTTGATGTGCACATTCGAGAATTCATCGAGTACATCTACCGCCTGGGTCAGAAGGTAATAGTAAAGACAGCGCACGCGACCTACCGTCCAGGTCTGAGAGGTCGTCTTCCTCTGGATCGGATGCGACTTCGGCTTGTGCAGGCTTGGGGGCTGCTAGCGGGGCAGTCGAGGTCTCCTCCTTCAAGTCTGTCTTTTTGGGTGGAGCTTCGGCCATTTTGGACAATTCCGTGGGCAGGTGAATTGGATTCGAAGTCCAGACACCCTCGTGAATGCAAGGCGTCGCGCCAGCCTCGGCCGCACGTTGACGCAGCCGAGCGCAAGGCGGGGCATTTAAAATAGTGGGGCCAGCAGCAGCGATCCGCGTTCTAGCCACAAGTGGCGGTCCTCTTTCCTACAACCGTCACGTGCAGCTCTTCGATTAGAGGACATTACCTCCAAGCCTCACGCCGACTTAACCTTTTCACTGGCCGCCTTCACTCACCTTCACCACGCGCCCCAGACTCATAACATCCGCGCCGCCCACCCTACCCCCGGCCCTTGCACCCCTTCCCGCACCACTGCACGCGCTGTGGGAGCTTGAAAAGATCAGTTTACCAGCCAATAGCATTTCCCAGGACGGCGCAGCCTCTCTACCATGTCGACGCTGTGCATGAACCGCCTCTCGGAGGAGAGGTAAGCCCAACGCACGCCCGAACAAAAAGCAACCGCCAGCTAACCACATCTACAGGAAGCAATGGCGACGCGACCACCCGTTCGGCTTCTTCGCGAAACCCGTGCGTAACCCGCAGACGGGCACGATGGACATTAAGAAGTGGGAGTGCGGAGTCCCGGGCAAGGACAAGACAATGTGGGAAGGCGGCCTCTTCAAACTCGAAGTCACATTTCCCGACGGTAAGCCCCTCAAACCCAGCGGAGACGTGTGGGCTCCCCTCATGCTTCTTCGTTTCCACACTTGCTGCGCTCAGCTAACGGCCAACTCCGTAGAGTACCCCACCAAGCCGCCCAAGTGTAAGCTGCGCCTCGTACCACCGCACCCAGCGTCGCCTCGCTTTCTACTAACACGATTGGTTCAGGCAAGTTCACGCCGCCGCTTTTCCACCCGAACGTGTACCCATCGGGCACCGTCTGCCTCTCTATCCTCAACGAAGAAGAAGGCTGGAAGCCCGCGATTACCATCAAGGAGATCCTGCTCGGCATCCAGTCGCTGCTCGACGAGCCAAACCCCGAATCGCCTGCGCAGGCCGATGCCTTCAATCTATTCAAGAAGGACAAGGCTGCGTACGAGAAGAAGATACGCAGTATAGTTAGGGACAACCCTGCACCGTAGCGAACGCGGTAGGATAGCGATCGTCGAAGCAAGGCATTGTAGAGGGCGGATATCAGGCGTGTTGAGATGTGCATTTGGGGCAGAAAACAGGCTAGCGATCTGCATTTATTCCTTTCGGCTGTTTATGCGACACGGACGTCACGGCGATACTCATGGGTCTCGGCGTTTGGAGGCAACAAGGCTTCAATATACTCACACGATTCGTGTTTGGGCGGGCAGCTTCCCGGCCATGGATGGCTCTGGCAGACGATGTCAATAGCTCGATCTGTTTCCCGCAGAAGAACAAGTTAAACAACTTCCTATATTTCCGATCGTGATGAAACCTTTTGTGAAAAATGCCCAGCAGAGAAAATTTATCTAGCCCTCGTTACCCTGGCCATATACCGCACAATTGTGATTAACCTCCAAGGCCCTACTCGGCATCCAAACACCCAAACCATGCCGAAGCTGCACCATACGATGCCTGGCTATATAATACACACCTAGAGATATCCAATGCATAGAGCCTGGTGGGTTCCCGTCCATGTCGATGTACTCCGGCGATCTATGCTGTCATCCCCACAACCGATGTAGAAACGCGGGAATAGGCTCCCGTTGCACAGTCGTCTAATAAGGACGGAACCCAGAAGCTCTGGGGCGGTAACCACCACGATAACCACCACCACGCTGAGGACCATAACCACCGCCTCCACCTCCACGACCACCATAAGGAGCGCCACGGCCGCCGTAACTACCTCCGCCACCGCCTCCGCCTCCACGGCCTCCACGGCCACGCCCCCTAGACATGCCGGGTAGGTTGGTTCGCTTCGGGACGACCTGATCGTGGTTAGTTACGAAGTGTAGTGTCTCGAATATAACACGTACCTTAAGGTTACGGCCACGGAAGACGCTGTCGTTCAATACGAGCGCCTGGCTAACCAGGTTGGGTTCGGTGAACTCTACATACGCATACCTGCATACGCTCATTAGCGTCCTGATCTTTTTGCCAAACTCTTGCCAGGTAGCGAAAATCTCCTAGCGAAGCAAAGAACAAGGAAGGTCAAGTGCGAAAGCCATAGGAAGAGAAAAAGACAATCTTGAACAAAGATGATACGTGACAGCATACGCTTATGACAGTGCTCTTGACCATGAATATAAAAGCATCAAGGAAAAGCCGCCTCTTGGCCTGGAAAGACTGACCCTTTGGGATGTCCCGTGAACTTGTCCAGCAGGATGGTGACGCGATTTATGCTGCCGCAGCTCTGGAAGTGCGCCTGAATCTCCTCGGGAGACGCGCCGTAATCAACGTTACCGACGAAGACGCTTCGAGCGTCGACATCCTCTCGGTTCTCGCGCAGATCGTGACGTTCGCTGTCGAGTGATTGCTGCATCTGGCGCAACTTTGCAGCCTCCTCTTCCATTTCGACAACGCGGCGCTTCATGGCGTCGAGTTCCTCCTCCAAACATGTCAGTATGGGTGGCGATAATAGAGACGCAATAGCAGCGCTTTGCGACTGTCTCTTGACGCCCTCTACATTGTCTGGAGTGGCATCTCACCTCCTCGTTGTGCTCGTCACCTGCAGTATCAAGGCGGTCCTCCTCGTCCAGCTCGCGCTTGATATCATTCTCGAGGTCGGCCATGGTTTATAAAGAATAAACAAGTAGACTGTCCTTAGGAGTAGATGCGAAACAAGTTGGGTTGCGCACGCTACGCAAGGCTGCCCAGTTGGTGAAAAGGAAACGGCTCAGTATATCACCGCTGCGAAGGGGTGAGTTGAAAGTGCAGCAGCTGCTATGATAGCTGGAAATGGTAGACGTTTGGAAGCTCGTTCAGGAAAGGAATGGCACCTGTAGGAGGTAAAGAGGCTGTTGCTCAGAAAGTAAATGACGATGTAAGCCCAAGCTCTGCGCACGGTTCACATGCACTTATGTAAGCCACAACAGTTGCTCCAACCCTCTACATAAACTCATCACACTTGACCGGCTTCGCCGGCTCTCCCGGCTCTGCACATAGTCATGTCTTCATCTCCACTTCTAAGGGCCCACGAGCCTTCGACTTATGAGGTCGATGAGCGCTATCGAGCACCTACTCTACGCCAGCGAGTAGGCCGGTTCTTTGCTACCAAAACATTCCACTATTCTGTATTGTTGCTGGTGGGACTCGATGTTGCATGCATGTTTGCTGGTGCGGGAAATCTTTATCTCGGTGAATTATGGGCAGCCAAACTCATCACTGGGTCCAGACATCATCATCAACCTCATCACATGTGATCGCAAAACTCCCCAAGCAGACAAAGCGTTGGAGGCATTGAAGTATGCGTGCTTGGCGTTCTCGACGGTGTTCATGCTGGAACTGATCGCCTCAGTATGGGCATTCGGAACAGCGTGAGTCTGCTGCTAGCTTTGTTTTATAGGCGCTCACTTCCCCTAGCTACTTCAAATCTAAATTTCACATCTTTGACGCCATCATCATCTTGGCCTCCTTCATCGTGGAGGTCAGCCTGCAAGGCGTAGAAGAAGAGTTGGCCTCGTTCATCGTCATACTGCGACTGCTAAGGGTCGTCAAGATTGTCGATGAAATTAGTGTGGGTGCCGAGCAACAGATGGAAGACTTGGAAGAGAGGTTGTCGGCTAGTGAGAAAGAAAATGCAGAGTTGAAAAGAGAGCTAGAACACTTGAGGTCACAATACCGTGACTGATCATAAGGTTCGAAAGCTCAATGTTTGCCTCGGGAATGTGTTTACAGCTTCAGTCCATTGCCAAATTTGCTACCGACTTTGTATACAACCCGAGGCCGCGGCAGTTTTCCATTGACCTGTTTGTGTTAGTCGGTCTTTGCTAGGGAAGATTAGGAACAACTGACTAGAGTGCCATCCCGAAACGCAAGTTGTCCTTGATGTAGCATTGGAATGGGACTTTGAGGAAAGCCAAGTGCCTCCCTCCATGCATTCTTAGCAGCTGCAATAGCTACTTCGTTCTCGTTCATCTCAACAGGAATTCTTGGATGCCACTTGCCCTTTGTCTCATCGTGAATATTTCGACCTCTACACCTTTTGAAAGCCAGACGTGATCCCCAAACTTGCTTTCTAGAAGGCCGTTTCCGAATCTCTGCAATCTTTGCATTAATGTCGGCCTCAGACATTGTATCGATCGTTGGCTTTACATATTCGGGAAACGCCTTATGGAAACTTCTCTCTCTCCGAACATGGGGAGCAGGGTCCACGTCATTGGTAGCTCGGAATAGCGTGCTTTTTTCGAATGGCATGTAAAACCCACCAATCTCCGGTGCTGAGGAATCTTCAATCGGCGTCAATTGCTCAGAAACTGCTTGTGCGTGATATTGTACTGATGAATCTTGATTCGCTGTGAACAGCTCATACATGTCCTCTTGTGGTTTGTCTTGCGCTGTTAGATCCCCTCTGCTTATCAAGTGCTCAAAATCCTCGTCTTGCGCTTGGCTATGAGCCGGTGGTGTTGTAATAGCGAAGACGCTATGTGCCTGACTACTCAATGGAATATTGATTAAAGCAGACATGCCCTTATAAAAAGCACAGATTTCCGCACTTGAGAACTTGTATGCCGTGTCCTTTATCCCAGGCTTTTTTACAGATTGGAACCTTTTACTTGAGAGTGAGCTACAAACGCTATTCTCCCAGCTCCAATCTCCGCGGCGGTGAGTAGGAAAATTGTCAGCTACCCAGTCGACCACTTGTGTGTTGGTCCAGGGTACATCACCAGCAGCAAGGATAGCCAGGCCCGCAAGATGGTCTGCAGAAAGCCCTTGAACAATGCAAGGTACCACGATTTCACTGGTGTCAGTGGACCTTGAGTTTATAGTAGCTTGGTTCTCCGTGTGTATCTCGCTTGCAGACATGCTTATCCTCATTTCTGTGGAAGTCTTCTCGGGCAAGTCTGTTTGTACGGCTATGTCACTTGTGCCAGTGGCGGCCTGTTTGTCAACACGCCCGATAGATGAGGGTCTCTCCCGGTTTTCTACTTCGATGTCTTTTTCTTGCACCTCTTGTTGCCTGTTTTGTGGCTTACTGAGAGACTGACGCCCCTGAGAGTGGTTATGTTCTTGGACACCGATGTCGTCGTCTCTTACTTGGGGATTAACATTTGCTGCTGACCGCTGCCCAGGTAAAGGTGCGGTTGCGATAGATGATATAACACTAAAACGAGCCTGGAAAGGAGGGGTGCCATCGATAGGGCCATTAACAGGTACACGTGTTGAACCGATTCTGGCCTCTCCGGAATCATCTCCGCTACGTCGCTGATGCGCTGTAGCTTCGGGCGTCTCGGGTATAATGCTTTTGCCAATTCTACACTGAAGGCTATTGTTATTAGAAGAAAGAGCCTTCTGCTGAAAATTAGGTAATGCATACCATGCGACATTCTCTATGTTTTTGGAAAGAACCAGTAGCTTTTTACACGAATAACACAGCACCCTATTCCCAAGATCAGTTTGACTTGCAGTCATAACATTATCAATCGTGCTGAGACTTGACGGAATGTTCGCGGCGGGCTGCGAGAGTAAAGGAGCCATAATCTCATGTACCAAAACTCCGTTACCCTGGTCCGGTGTATTGGGAATCTCTTTCGCGTACCCGGGTAACCTCTTAGCAATTGGCGGAGCAAGAACATGCAACCGATCAGCATTGGATTGGGACGGATTTGGTGAAGCTGTAGGAGACTTCGGACGTTTCTCAGTGCAAGCTTTTGTGTTATCCAAAGCTCGTGTTGATTTCCTTTGATGTGCTGTGCATTTTAAGCATATCCAAGATTTCCTAGATTTGGATAAGATAATGAATACGTTAAACGCCCATGGACTTACCCAGGTGTATTCCCTTGATTTCCCGACCGTGGAAGACCCCGACATAGGTCATGGAATGATCGATGACATGAAGAGCATTTAACGCGTGGGTCGCGGGCTGTATTGTCTATTGGCCTTTTACATTTGTGGCACGTACGTCGACGGTCATTCAGAATATCTGCTTGCGTTATGCGATCAGACATGGACTTGCCATCATCCTGTTTCTGATTCCTATTGAATTGAGTGGGGTGAGGTCCCGGTGCACTTCCATGAATTAGTATTAATCGTATAGGTTGTTAGATCGGCCTACCTTGATCTGCGCTTTAATGCAATAATTGGAACGCTTTGAGTACGCGGGTTGGGACTATTATCATCCCCCATGACGTCTCTACGCTTCCGTTTTAGTGGCGGGGGTGATATTTGAGGCGGAGTGCAGATGCTTTGGGGCACACTCCGCTCAATATGCTCATCTTTAGACCCTACACTCGGCAAAGCATCTCGGGGATGAGTCCGGTTCGCTAACTCGAGATGTTCGGCCAACGGCCCTCTGTCGGGTCGCATCCGGATATCAATATAGGATCTATGTAGTAAGCGACTGAATGCTTGAATATTAATGTCTGATATATGCCATTATGGCCAGATAGTCAGAATGTCTAATAGACAAGGTTGCAGCACGTCGCTCCATAGAGGCTTCTTACGGAACCATCGAATGGACGATTAGACCTTTTACCGAAAGCATCACGCAAGTTGAAGGGTGGTGGTGATAAGGACAAAAAAAACCTGACCTACCATTAGATAAATTGAGAAACCGTCACCTTGTGGTGTTCAGTATTAACATGCAAGATGAGAGCGCAGTTGCGCAGCAAAGAGTTCAGCTAAGTCGTGATATCCTGTATCTAGGTTAGGGTTTGGTGAATATGAAAGCTGCCTGAAGTGACGAATTGCCCAATTTTTTGACGCTATGGTTCGAAGAAGAAAAAGCTAGAGGTGGGCACTGTGGGAAGTGGGAACGCGTGTGGCTATGAACGCGTTATCACGTGATTTTACCGATTTGGAATCGCGTAATTCTCATGCAAGCGGGCGGGGGATAGCGCAGCTCCGCATACAGTTGTATAGGTGGACATAAGACGCCTACCTGGTCTCTGTCTGCGCGCATTCACGCCTGTTTTGCTACCAAGTCATGGATTTCCTCAAGTCTGCCGTGGCTTCAGCCATTTCGAAGGGACCTGCATTTGGGTACAGTTTTGGCGACCGCGTGGACATCGACGATACAATCTGGACACTTTATAACGGCACAAAGCGAGTACGGCCCGCAATCTTAGGCATTGAGGCCTCATGTTAATACGGTATACTAGGAAGATGGCTCGAAATGCAGCATCTTCTCCTTCGATATCACTGCGAATAAATCCCGATTACCCCTCGCACGAAACGCACTGCGGAAGCTACGAACACTACGCCATCCCGGCGTCGTGAAAGTATTAGACACAGTCGAGGTATGCATAAGATGACATGAAACAACATCGAGGCTGATTGGGCGCAGACGGACTCGTACATCTACATTGCCACAGAAAGACTAAATCCTCTGAGCTGGCACGTTAAGCGGAAAAGCCTCACTGAGGAGACCATAAAATGGGGACTTCATAATGTTGCAAAGACCCTGAAATTCATCAACAATGAAGCGACGTCGATACACGGTTGCATACGGCCTGCATCAATATTTTTCAGTGAAAGTGGAGAATGGAAACTGGGTGGATTCGATGCGCTTAGCTCCGTAAAAGAAGACGACTCAGTTCTACCTACATATGGAAGCATCATACCAGACACATCGCGATATATGGCCCCGGAGGTGTCGAAAGGAGGATGGGAAGTCATCAAACAGAATCCTGCACATGCAGTGGATTCGTACAATTTCGGCACCCTCATATTCGAGATTTTCAACGGCAACTACCATGGCAGCGATCAGCTAGGGCAAATGAAGTGTATACCCCCAAGCATGCAGCAGGCATACAAGCGTCTCTTAAACCCTAACCCTAAGGCCCGAATGAGTGTAGGTCAATTTCTTGACCAAGGAAAGCGGATCGGAGGCTTCTTTCAGACTCCTTTGATCCAGGTGACCGAGGACATTGAAAGTCTTGGCCTGAAAGCTGAAGATGAGAGGAATGAAGTTCTTGGGTTCGTATTTTGTTTCCCTGCTTGTAACAACTAAACTGATTTCATTCTAGCAAACTGGACGAAGTCGCTGATGACTTTCCAGCAGACTTCTTCAAGATGAAGGTTCTTCCAGAGCTACTTAAGTCTGTTGAATTTGGTGGTGGCGGTGCGAAGGTTTTCGGTACTGTAATGCAGATAGGCGCCAAACTCTCGGATGAAGAGTACGAAATGCAGATTACGCCTGTCGTGGTACGGTTATTTGCCAATCCTGACAGAGCGATCCGAGTTTGTTTATTGAACAACCTCCCACTCATGATCGATCATCTGCCGCAGAAGATTGTGAATGACAAAATTTTTCCGCAGCTAGTAAGTACTTTGCCACTATTTATCCGTCACGCTGACTTTTATCAAGGTGACCGGTTTCACAGACATCGCACCTGTCGTAAGAGAGGAGACTGTGAAAGCGGTCCTCGTCGTCGTCCCGAAGTTATCAGACAGGATAGTGAACGGCGAGTTGCTAAGACACTTAGCCAAGACAGCCAACGATGAGCAGCCTGGCATTCGAACCAACACAACTATATGTTTGGGAAAAATTGCCCGAAATCTTGGAGCGAACGTGAGAAATCCAGCTCTAGGTATCCATCCCATGCTGACACCAGACAGAACCGGGCCAAAGTGCTCTCTGCAGCATTTGCAAGGTCACTTCGAGACCCTTTCGTCCATGCACGTAATGCTGCATTAATGGCTCTAGCTGCAACCACAGATTTGTTCAGTGAAGATGATTGTGCTTCGAAGCTGCTACCAGTCATGTGCCCCTCTCTTGTAGATAAGGAGAAGTAAGTCAACCTATAAACATTCCATAGCACGTCCTGACCCAGTGCTTAGAATTATCCGCGATCAAGCTCAGAAAACAGTTGATATCTACATTTCACGCATACGTAAATACACAGCCACGATGCCTGACACTGTATTACCTTCCCCAGGCCTATCTTCTGGTGGCACTACAGCACCTCGCATGGGAACGCCAGCCAATGACAGCTCCTGGACAGGATGGGCTATCTCTTCGTTTACCAACAAGCTCGCTGCAGCCAGTGGTCAGATGCAAGCATCCACCAACGGATCCTCTAAACCACGCCCCGCATCTGTCCCACCACCTGCTGTACCTAACGCTACAAAGCCCACAATCACTCCCTCCGCGCGACCCGGTATGACCCTAACCAAGTCTACTACATCTGTACCGTCGATCGTATCTCCCGACCCTGCAGCTGCCTTCAACGATGAAGCAGAAGATTTCTCAGGCGACTGGGGCGGCTTCGGCGATGATGGTTTCGCCGCTTCGACCACGAACAAGAAAGACGAGGAAGAAGATCCTTGGGGCACGCCATCTGCCACAACGACTTCTGCACCAAAAACAACATTTGATGATCAGGGTGAACCAGACTTTGCTGGTTGGCTCGCTGCGCAATCTCAGTCCAAGAAACCACTTTCAAAACCACTGCCGAAAGGCCTCGCCAAATCTACGCCAGTAGCCAAGAAGCCAATCGTCGGTGGGAAGACCACAAGCAATATCAGTACAAAAAAGGTTATCGTGGCGCCAAAGAAAGGAGTGAAAAAAGACGTGCAGAGCAACGAGGATGAAGAAGATGGATGGGGAGACGCGTGGTAGAGCTGACATTTCTCATTTCAAATAAATACCCTGTGCTACGACAGCATTGCGGCGGCGTTGTATGACAGATTTTTGGACAAGGATTTTCCAAATTGAAGATTTTGACGTGATTGTTCATCTAGGCCTGAAGGCCGCCTTTTTATTGTACAATGGTCCCTTCCTGTATCCACCCTAGACTTCATTTGAACAAAACAATTAGAAGCTTAAGTTATTTATCGCACCACAGCCATCTCCGGCCCACGACTGGCAATCTTCTTTGCCTCTTGCCTTTCTAAGCTCGACACCCCCAATCCCGACAAATACTCGCCATACCTGCGCATGATCATCTCCAATCCCGATCGGAGGCATTCGCGCACCTTGTCCACCTCCTTAAGACCCTTCTTTTGTTCCTCAGGTGATTTCTTAAGAGTTTCGATATCCGACCAGTGCACCTCCAACTCAGCCACGTACTCGTCAATCTTCGTCAAAGCAATCGTAAAAACACGCACAATGTCAGGCACCCCCTTTTGCCATTTTCCGTAATCATCCTCTGTGAGACTGGAGATGGTGAGATTTGTGAGGGCAGTCACGGCATTGCAGATGAGCGAGATGCGAGAGTAGGGCGCCCCAGTCACGACGAGAGATGCCGTCCGACGCAAGCTATTACGGAAGGGAGCACCAAGAGGCGACGAGACAAAGTTCGCGAAGAGCCCGGACACCTTGACCTCGGTCGCGTTCACTGCCTCCTCAGCCTTTTCCTGGGCGTTTTTGATAGCCTTGCGTCCGTAAGCCGTCGATCCATTCTCGGGAGAGCTATGGCTCTTGGCTATGTCAGCAACGAAAGCACCAATTTTATCTGTTCGGGTTACAAGAGGATCCCCAGGCCCTTTGATTGGAGTGGTTTTCAGAGGTTGAGTTGCGATCCGCGGAACGAGGGCAATGGCTTGCGTGTTTGATTCTTTGATAGCCTCGCTTGCGGGACGGAATTTGGGGTCCAGAGCGCAGTTTATGCGCTCGATGAGGAGACGGATTTCCGCAAGGCAGATCTCTGTAATCTGTTGAGAAGTTGTTCCTTTCCTTCTCTCCAGATCACCGAAAAGCGTCTTTCTGCGCTCAGAAAATTGATCTGTGATCATTGCCAGCTCCAAAAACGCAACCGCCTTGGTCGTCGCCTTCTTAGACTTCATTCCATTGAGGAGGCTGCCATTTGGATCCTTGGAGTCATCCGTGATTGGCTTTCCCTTCTTCACAGGCGGCCGTTCCATGTATAGATTAAAGGTCTGGTTGGTGACTTGCCATAGTAGAGATAACAAGAACCCTTCAATGACACACTGGAGAAGTAATGAGAAGAAGGGCGGCAGCCCAACTGGGGAAGTACGCGTTCTAGAAAGGCTGACTAGGTAGCTTGCGAAATAGTAATAGTATTCCCATAGAAAGTGTCGAAAACCAAAGAAATATAGTATTGAACCAAAGACGATGGTAAGAGACACCGTCCCAGAAGCCCATTTGAACATATTCACCGAGCGCTGTATAAGCGCTTTTCTTAGGTCTGGGCTCGTGTTCACTGTGGCATTTGCTGGGTCGGTGTTTGGCTTCATGATAGGAATCTGAATCTTGTCAAAATCGCGCCACAGGTGGACGCAGGTCTGGACAAATGCAAGCACAACGAACATGAAGCGCAGGAAGAACGGCCGTTCGTTGAGTCTAATGCGCTCATAGTTCTTTCCTTGGTCGGTGAAGCCGAGTCTGTCTGCCGCAGGTCGCGACCAGATGTAAACTTCACCATAGAACCAGGCCGATACCACGTAAAACCCCATTGTCACAAAAGTCGCATTCCTGACCAAGTACTTCGAAAATGTTTCAGCCGGCTTGACTGTGTTCCGGTCGCCGATATGCCATTGCGAAACACGAAGTATATAAACAACTAGGGCGGGTATGAAAAGTAGCAATGTGCGTACCCCGGTGGAGCCAAAAGGGAGGAGTGTCCAGACATCAGGCGCATACCCTGAGTGGGTTATTAACAAGTAGAGTCAGAGCTGACCGAGTGCACTTACAACTCCAGTGACCCATCCATGCCGATATACAGTAGCAGAGTGTTATCGTCAAGATGCTGGCATCGGTAAATCGTTGATGGAGGGCGGGGGTCAAAAAGTCCCTGTACGGGCGCGTTTGCGCTGCCGCCATACTTGCGAAATTGGCGGATTAAGACGGGTGGATAAAGAAAAGAGAAGTTCACAGCATGGGATTATGACTGTAGGTGGCGGGTAGGGTGCAGAGCAGGGAACGTGCGATGCGCTGAGCGCCTGGAGCTCTTTCACACTTCCACAGCCCAAACAAAACACCTTGGGGTCGGCATCCTTAAGCTCATGCGCCGACTCCTAATGACTAAGCCCGCGCTGAGTGTGGCACGTGCGTCTGTTCGTCATTGCCTAGGAACGCATCCGCTTCAACCTCTAGGTAATCGTATCCCACAAACCGGTCCGTCATTTCTCTGGGCTCCCGTCTATAAATACCCCATCGTCCCGCTGAGACGCCAAATCTTGTTTTCAACAACCTCCCAGAATGTCTTTTCAGCACTCGTCGGCTATGGAGTCGCAACCTACGACATGGCGGCGCGAAGACGACCCGCAGTACGCTGACGATCCTGAGTTCCGGGACTTTGCTTCAAAGCTCGGCGACGACCTTTTCGGTCTTACCAGTGATGTTGTCCGTCTTTCACAAGAGACAGCGAAGCTGGGGACTCCTCGCGAAACAGACAGAGTCCGGGAACGAGTGCGGACGGCCTCGGAAGAGACTTCTGAGAAATTTAAGGAGATCGGCGAGCGCCTGAAAAAGCTGACTACATGGGCAGATGTTGGGGTGGGTATCTTTCAGCACGATAAAAGCGTAGGTACTAACATGAACAGCCTTCCCAACGTTTCACCCAAGGGAAACTGAGCCGCGAGTTCAAGGCGACCCTTACCGAGTTCCAGCAGATACAGCGGCAAGCTATCGAGAAGGAAAAGGCGTCTGCTTCTGCTGCCCGGGCAGCTCTCCAAGATCAAACTTCGCCCAGCGATGAGCGTAGCGGTTTTGGCCAACAGCAGGAACAGATGCAGCTGCACATGGCGTCCCAAGATGAGGTTGATTTTCAGGAGCAGATGATTATCGAGCGTGAATCGGAAATAAGAAATATCGAACAGTCTGTGGGGGAACTCAACGAGCTGTTCCGTGACGTAGCTCACATGGTGCACGAGCAAGGAGGGCAGCTCGATATTATCGAGGAGAATGTCGATGTCACCCTTGATGCCTCACGGGGTGCTCACGTCAACTTGAAGCAAGCGAGCAACTATCAAAAGAGTGCACGGAGCAAAGCTTGTATCCTTTTGCTGATCCTCGCCATCGTGTTAGTCATCATCATTTTAGCCGTTTTCCTGCCTTAAGGTATACTCTCGCAACTTTGGCGTTTTTTGTGTACACTAGCATGGGCATTTGCTATTTGGGTTCCCGATACCACGGCGCATCGGCGTTCCAGGCATCGGTCTGCTTGGTTTAATATCATGTATTTCACCCCTTTCGTAGGATACAAGTTAGAGTTAGTACTACAAGTGGTCTACAGATCGTCGTCATACTATGCTATTCTACTATGATTGATAGAGACTCTTCAAGGTAAAAGTACATCATCTTTACTGATTGTGAAACATGACGGAGACTGAGCTTACGATACTGACGCATGTGATCGTTTTCATAAGTACTGACATTTCAAAAAAAAAAAAAAAAAGAAAAAAAACAACCAAAAAAACAGATATCC